>Ga0105047_10005439_pt1 | contig 21886 bp, 22 predicted proteins | sample MAT04_FD_78384 | JGI IMG/M metagenome (GOLD analysis project Ga0105047, IMG submission 78384) | Freshwater microbial communities from Lake Fryxell liftoff mats and glacier meltwater in Antarctica - MAT-04 (megahit assembly) | ecosystem: Environmental > Aquatic > Freshwater > Ice > Liftoff... | reverse complement strand
GGCGGCGCGCTCGATGGGCGGGGCCGCATCGAGTCCACCGGCCGGTCGTTGGCTCAATTGCTGGCGCGGGGCAACGGCACGCTCAACCTCCGCACCGCCGGCGGCAACCTCAGCGCCTTTGCGGTGGATCTCGCGGGGCTGCGTCTCGGCAGTGCGGTTTTCTCGGCGTTCGGACTGCCGCAGCGCACGCAGCTTGAATGCTTCGTCGCCGATTTCAGCCTGGAACGCGGCGTGCTGAAGACGCGCGCCATGCTGCTCGAGACCACAGAGGCACTGCTGCTTGCCACCGGGAACATCCGCCTGGACCGCGAACGCCTGGACCTTCGCCTGCACAGCGAGGCGAAACGGTTCACCGTGGGCTCACTGCCGACGAGCCTCGCCATCACCGGCAGCTTCAGCGATCCCTCGGTGCTTCCCGTTGTGGTCGAGAACCGCAGCGGCGGCAGCGGCCCGCTCGACCGCCTGCTGGACCTGGCCTTGGCCCCGCTCTCCCTCATTCCCGTCATCGAACTTGGCATTGGCGACGATCCGCGCTGCCGCGCCAGTGTGGAGCGCGCGCGCCGGCCGTCGGCACGCCGCCGGAGCCCTTGACGGCGCCCGCTCCCGAGGGAGAGCGTGGTGCCGTATGCACATGATTTCCCCACCTCGCGGCGCCGCTCTGCGCGCCATGGCCCTGGCCCTGGCACTCCTCGGCGGCGGCTGCGCGGCGGCGCCCCGCCCGCCAGGCTGCGTGCCGCCGACAGATGCCTTCGCCTGGGTGGTGCAGCGCGAATGGCATACGGAGATCGGGCTTCCCGCGAGTGCCCTCACGGGGCCGCTTGCGTCGCTGCGCTCCTCGCATCCGGGCGCCGCCGTCTTCCTGTTCGGCTTCGGCAAGCGGAGCTGGCTGGAGGCGCATGAGGGGGATATTCTCGCCGTGCTGTCGGGCCCGCTGCCCGGCGCTGGCCTGATGCAGGTGACGGCGCTCAGCGTCGAGCCGGAATCCGCATTCGACGGGCGGGCGGCACTGCTGCGCGCGCCTTTGCCGCCAGGCGGCCAGGCGGCCCTCGAGGCGGCCCTGGCGGCGAGCTTTGCGCCGGGTGCGGCCGCCCTGCCGAACCGCAGCGGCAGCAGTTTTTTCCCTGCTTCGCGCGGCTACAGCCTCGCCTTCACCTGCAACACCTGGACGGCCGAGATGCTGCGCCGCGCCGGGTTGCCCGTGCGCGAGGACGGCGTGGTTGGCGCGGCAGCCGTGATGCGCCAGATGGAGGGGCGCGCCGCCTGCGCCGGATTGTGAGGCCGCGGCTCAGCTTGCGGCGAACAGCGCCGCAAGCGCCTGCGCGAGCGCCTTTTCCGCAAAAGGCTTGGTGAGGCAGGGAATGTCGCGATAGGCAGGCAGCACGCCCTGGTGCCCGTACCCGGTGGAAAACACGAAGGGCACCCCCCTCGATATGAGCGCGTCGGCAATGGGATAGCTGTCGCCGTCCCGGCCGAGGTTGATGTCGAGCACCGCAGCATCGATGCCATTGCCCTCGACCAGCGCGAGAGCGCGCTGCATGCGTCCCGCCGGCCCCACAACCTGGCAGCCGAGCCCCACCAGCACGTCCTCGATGAACATCGAGATGACCATCTCGTCTTCCACGACGAGGATTCGCCGGCCGGTGAGGACCGTCGCTTCGGGCGAGGCGGCGTGCACCCGGGTCATGCCGTCAGGGAGCGATGCATGCAGATCTCTTCACGTCGGGTTGTGCTTCATGCAGAGGCGGCAGACAACGCCGTCGGGGTGGAAGTCGAGCTCCGCCGTGCCACCCAGCTCGGCAGCAAGTCCGCGCTCGATGAGGCGCGAGCCAAAGCCGCGCCGCTGCGGCGGTGAGACGGGCGGGCCGCCAGTTTCCCGCCAGATGAGCCGCAGTTCATCGCCCTCCACCACCCAGGATACGGTGACGCTCCCCGCCGCGGTCGAAAGCGCGCCGTACTTCAAAGCGTTGGTGGCGAGTTCGTGCAAGGCCATGCTGAGTGCCAGCGCCGGCTTGGGCTCCAGGGAATATTCCGGCCCCGAGATCAACAGGCGGGATGGAGTGCCCGGCAGCATGTGCGGGCGCAGCGCCTGGCGCGCCAGATCCCCGAGGCCGACCGCTTCCCAGTGGCCGCTTGTCAGCAGGTCATGCGCGGCTGAAAGGGCGAAGATGCGGCCCTGCAGGTCCTGCCAGACGTCGTCGTCGCAGCGGCCCCGAAGGGTCTGCGCAGCGACCGACTGCACCATGGCAAGCGTGTTCTTCACCCGGTGGTTGAGTTCATGGATGAGCAGTTCACGATGCTGCTCCGCCGCTTTGCGCTCGGTCACGTCGGTATGGGTGCCGAACCACAGCGCAATGCGCCCCCGCTGCCCGAGGATGGGCTCGGCGCGGGAGAGGAACCAGCGGTGTTCGCCATCAGATCCGCGCAGGGGGAAGGTGTCCTCCCACGGCTTGCACGCGGCGATCTGTTCCTCGAAGCGCTGGCTGACGTGGTCGGCGTGTTCGGGATGGATGTGGCTTCGCCAGCCATGCTCCTGGGTCGTGCCAACGGCGTGACCTGTATAGGCGTTCCAGCGGCCATTGAACCAGAAGGGCGTGCCGTCCGATCGCGCCATCCAGGCGAGTTGGGGGATGTTGTCCGCCATGGCGCGGAAGCGCGCTTCGCTGGCCGCCAGTGCCTCCACCACGTGGCGCCGCTGCGTCACCTCCTCGGCGACGACGTTGATGGCGATCACCCGGCCGCTTTCGTCCCGCAGGGGAATGAAGCTTTCCTCCCAGATGCGCGTGACGCCTGGCTGGGCCGGCGTCTGGCCCGCCACTTCGATCCCGTGCATCGCGTCGCCCGTGGCGACGACCTGGCGCAGCAGCCCCTCCGCCGCGTCGGCCAGTCCGGGCAGCACTTCGCGGATGGTGCGTCCGATGTGCGCCTCGGCGGGCAAGCCGTTCATTTCGGCGAGGCGATTGTTGATCCGCAGCCAGCGCAGATCGGCGTCGAGGACGCAAAGACCGATGGGCGCGGTGTCGTAGACGGCGCGCAGTTCGGAAAGTGCGCGATAGGCATCGGCCTCGGCGCGCTTGAGGTCGTCGATATCCTCGGTGCAGCCGAACCACGCGGCCCTGCGGCCCATCGCATCGCGATGGGGCAGCGCCCGCGAGCGCATCCAGCGGTAGGTGCCGTCGCGCAGGCGAAGGCGGTGCTGGATGTCGAAGGGCAGAGACTCCCGCAACGAGCGCGCCCAGGCCCGCTGCATTGGTCTCAAGTCATCGGGATGGGGCGTCAGGTACCAGCCGAAGCCGAGAAGTTCCCGCGCGCCCATGCCCGTGACCTCGGGGCCGCGTTCGCTGACGAAGGTGATCCGGCCGCTGCGGTCAGCCGCCCAGAGGATCTGCGGATTGAACCGCACGAGGTTGCGGGTCTCGTCGAGTTCGGCGCGCAGACGCGCAACTTCCCGCTCCGCCGCTGCGAGGGTCGCATCGGATCCAAGGCGATCGTCGTTGAGACTGTCTTCGGTGACGGCTGTGATCCCTGTCATGGAAGGAAATTACACGCGGCAAAGCTTCCTTTCAACCGTTTTCCAGCCCGCGCCGCACCCGCGAAAACCGCAGCGCGGCAAATGAAACGGCGCCGTGGGAGCACAACGGAAACATGTTCACAATGGATGCGTAATAAATCTTGCGGGCCGTGTCACTTCAGCACCTTCTCAGCAGTTTAAAACGAACCACTGGGCGAGCCTGTTATGGACAACCGCAAAGTACCGCACGCAAACCTAGCTGGAACTACGCAATGGCCTGCCTACCGGCCATCACAGGTGAGGAACAATGGCGTGGCCGCTGATGCTCAGCCAGTCTTCCCCGTCGATCGTGGGGCTATCGCAGAGCGTATCCGTTTTCATGACTGGGCATCTACTCCCCTCGGCCCAGTCGAGGCTTGGCCCCCGAGCCTCAAGGTGGCGGCGAACCTTGCCCTGACGACCCGCTTCCCGACGCTCGTCATGTGGGGTCAGGCCCTTACGATCTGCGCCTACAACGAGGCCTATGCTCCCCTGTTGCGCGAAACGCCCGAGGCGCTCGGCCGTCCTTTCATGGAAGTCTGGTCCGAAATCGGAACGACGATTGCTCCCCAACTTGAGGAGGTGCTGCGCGGGGAGGCGTTGTTCCACGAGGATGCGTGCTTCAAGTTGAAGCGGCACGGCAAGTGGCAGGACGTCTACTTCGACTACTGCTACAGCCCGCTCTACGACGGTCAGGGCCGCGTGGCCGGCATCCTCAACACCTCGGTCGAGACGACGACGCGGGTGAGGACGGCGATGGCGCTGCAGGAGTTCGGCATCCGCCAGAACTTCCTGCTTCGGCTGGGTGACGCGTTGCGCTCCGTGCAGGATGCGGTCGAAATCCAGGCACAGGCCTGCCGCCTGCTCGGCGAGTACCTCGGCGTGGCCCAGGTCGGCTTCGGGGAAATGGACGAGCGCGGTGAATACGTCACCGTCCATCGCGACTGGAATGACGGGCGCGTGCCCTCGGTCGCGGGGCGCTGGCGGATGGACGATTTCGGACCAACGGTGGCCAACGCCCTCAGGCGGGGCCACACCACCGTGCTCTCCGACGTCAAGGCCGACCCCAGGACATCCACGCCGGAGGTGCTGGCCAGCTACGCGCAAATCGGCGCGCGCGCGACCGTCGACGTGCCGCTCATCCGGGGCTCGACCATCGTCGCGCTGATGTTCCTGCATCATCCGGAGCCGCGCATCTGGTCGCCCGCCGAAGTGCAGACCGTGCACGAAACCTGCGAGCGCCTGTGGGATGCGGCCGAGCGCGCGCGCGCCGAGGCGGCCCTGCGTGAGCGGGAGGAGCGGCTGCGCCTGATCGTGGAGAGCGCCCGCGACTACGCCATCTTCACCACCGATGTGGAGAACCGCATCAACACCTGGCTTCCCGGCGCCGAGTGCGTCTTCGGCTGGACGGAGGAGGAGGCGTTGGCCCGGTCGGCCGCGATCCTTTTCACGCCCGAGGACCGTGCGGCGGGCGCGCCCGAACGTGAGTTGATGCTGGCTCGGGAGAAGGGCATGGCCCCGGACGTCCGCTGGCACATCCGCAAGGATGGTTCGCTCGTCTTCATCGAGGGCAGCACGACGGCGATCACCGCGCCGGCGGGCCAGGTGGTCGATGGCGTCTGCAGTCCGGGGGTGGTGACCGGATTCCTGAAGATCGGGCGCGACATCACCGAACGAAAGGCGGCCGAGAACCGCGAGGCGCTGCTGACGCAGGAGGTGGACCACCGGGCGAAGAATGCGCTCGCCCTCGTGCAGGCCATGGTGCGCCTCACGACGGCGGATGACGTGCCGACCTTCGCCGAAGCCGTATCGGGGCGCGTCGAGGCGCTGGCACGCGCCCAGACGCTGCTGTCCCTGCACCGCTGGGATGGCGCGAGCCTGGAAGATCTGGTGCGCGGTGAGCTTGCCCCCTTCCTGGGCGAGGAGCGTGCCGACCTGCAGGGCCCGCCCGTCGTGGTCCCCGTGAGCATCACCCAGCCGCTGGCCATGGCAATCCACGAACTCGCGACGAATGCGCTGAGGCACGGCGCCCTCTCCGCCGCACAGGGGCAGGTGGTCGTCAGGTGGCGACTGGAGGGCGATACCGCCCCGATCCTGCACCTGCGCTGGGAGGAGCGGGGCGGCCCTCCCGTTGACGGGCTGCCGCCGCAGAAGGGCTTCGGCACGAACATCCTGGAGGCGACCCTGCGCGATCAGCTGGGCGGCGCCGTCTCGCTGCAATGGCGGCCGGCGGGCCTTGTCTGCGAGATGGAAGTGCCGCTGGGCTGACAGCCCTCACCTTCAGGCGGCGCTCACCTTCAGGCAGCGATCAGGCGTTCGCTCTCGCGTACGGCGGCCTCGATCGCCGCGGCGACGCGGTTGGGCGCGGAGTGATGGATCATGTGACCGGCGGCATCGATCGCCTCAAGCCGGCTGTGCGGAATTTCGTCATGCAGCTGCTCGGCCTGCCGGGCGAAATCCACAATCTGGTCGTCGCGGCCTGAAACGATGGTGACAGGCATCGACAGCTCGCCGTAACGGGACGCGTTGCGTGCGGCATCCGAGATCATCAGCGCGGTGTCGGCCGCGCTGGCCTTCAGCTGGGAGGGGCGCAGCGAAAGGCCGATCGGGAACTCCTCGGCAAAGCGGGCCGGGACGGGCGAGGGCGCGAACAGGTTGCGGAACACGCGCCGCCGGATCAGCCAGCCGAGCGGGGGGGAGATGGTGTAGCGCATGATGTCGCCCAGCACCGGGATGGCCGCGAGCGACATCGGCAGTACGTCGGCACGCGCGGTCGGATGATAGTAGCCCGAGAGCAGCACGAGCGCCGCGACCTGCCGGGGGTGGTCCAGCGCGAGCGACAGCGCAACCAGCGTGCCCCAGGAATGACCGACGATCACCGCGCGATCCACGCCCACGCGGACCAGCGCCTTGCGGATCAGCTCCGCCTGCGCCTTCGCGCTCCAGAAGCGGCCGTGCGGACGCGTGCTGTGACCGAAGCCTGGCCGATCAAAGAGGAGGACGCGGTGGTTTCGCTCAAGCCGGTCCACAATCCCGCTGATCTCGAAATCCTCAACCATGCCGCCGTTGCCGTGCAGCAGGACGATGATCGGGCCGCTGCCCCGGTCGATGTAGTGCAGCCGGACGCCCCCGACGTTGACGAAACGGCCGCGCGGCGGGTGCCGCCGCTCGACCTCGCGGGCAACGAGGTAATTTACGACAGCGGCGGCGCCGAGGGTGACGGCGGTGCCCAGCGCAAAACTGCCGAGCGTGCTGGGTTCACGGCGCATGTTGCGCCTGGATGGCGCGTTGGCGTAACGGTTCATGTGCATGCATCCCGGCAAGACCTCACGCGCAAACCCGCGACGGCGTGCCGGGTTGCACGACGCTGGACAGCCGCGCCGACGCTGGGCAGCCTGCTGGGAGCCAGGGGTTTCGCACATGCTGTTCAACCACGTCGCGCAGCGGCTCGATGCCGCGCATTTCGATCTGGTGGTCGAGATGTTGCGGTCCAGGCTCGGCTTCGTCGAGCTGCGACGCACGGCGCGCTCGGTCTGGTTGCGTCAGCCGGGCGCCAACATCGACCTGCAGTTCAGCCGCAGCACCACTGCGCATCGGGACGACGACAAGCGCCGCTCACAGGTGGCCTTCCTCAGCGAGACACCGGAACAGGCGCTGGGCGAGCTTGCATCCTGGCTTGTCGCGCGCGGCCTGGAGGCTTCGGTCGGCAGCTATTCGGAGCGGGAGTTCTTCCTCGATGCGCCCGCCGCTTTCGTGGATTTCGTGATCGAGGCGATGCTTCCCGAGCTGGCCGAGTACGACACGGCCTGAGGCCGGCTCAACGCCATGGTTCGACCAGCACCTTCGCATGCCGCTCCGGGCTTGCGAGGTCCGTGAAGGCCTGCCCCACGCCGTCGAGCCCCACGCGGCCGGTGATCAGCGGCGCCACATCGATGCGGCCCGCGCCGATATGGCCGAGGGTCTCGGCGAATTCGGCAGCGGTGTAGGCGAGGACGAATTGCAGGTTCACCTGCTTCAGGATGCCGAAGAACGGCTCGATCCGGTCGGCCTCCATGCAGACGCCGACCACGACGATGCGCGCACCGGAAGGGGCGCCCTCGAGCATCGCCTGCAGCAGCCCAGGCACGCCCACGCATTCGAACAGAACCGATGGCCGCTGCCGCTCCCCGACGGTGAAAAGGGCGGCGAAGCGGCTGCCATCGAAGCCCGCGGGCGTTACGCTGCGCTCGAGTACCGCATAGGGGGATTGCGCCGCCGGATCGACCAGCACATCCGCACCCATCCTCCCCGCGAGGGCGCGGCGAACCGGCGAATAATCCGCGGCGATGATGGGCCCCACCCCCCGCAGCTTCAGCGCGGCGATGACCGCCAGGCCGATCGGCCCGCAGCCAATGACGAGCGGCACGTCATCGGCCGCGAGGCGCGCGAAGGACACGGCGTGCACGCCCACGGCCAGGGGTTCGGTCAGCGCCGCGTGGTCGGGGTCCATGCCTTCGGGCAGCGGCAGCAGCATTCGCTCGGCGAGCGGCATGAACTCGGCGAAACCGCCCGGGATGTCGGGGTTGTAGCCGATGCCGTGCACCGTATCGCCGGCGATGGTGAGCGGCATCGACGTGACAAGCTGCCCCGGCCGGAAGCGCCCATCGGTAGCGGGCCCGTTCGCCACAACCTCGCCCACGAACTCGTGGCCGAAGACGACGTCGCGCACGCCGTCCATGTTCCAGCGGCCCCCAGCGCGGCGCGAGAGTTCGACGAACTCCTGCGTGAACCGTGCGGCGTGCAGGTCGGTGCCACAGATCCCGCAGGAGCGCGTGCGGACCAGCACCTGGCCAGGTGCGAGCGCGGGCTCGGGCAGCGTCTCGACCACGAAGCTGCCCTGACGGAACACGGCGGCGCGCATTGGTTTTCCTCCTGTGCCTTGCTGGCGGCAGCACGGTCAGTGTGGCGTGCCGCGCCGGCGAGCGCCATCACGCTGTCACCTTCAGAACGACGATGCCGCCCACGATCAGGCCGATGCCCAGGATGCGCAGCGTGCTCGCCGGCTCGCCCAGCCACCACATGCCGATGATGGCGGTGCCGACCGCCCCGATCCCGGTCCAGACCGCATAGGCCGTGCCGATCGGCAAAGCCTTCAGCGCGAGCGCCAGCAGCCAGAAGCTCACGGCCATGGCGCCCACCGTCAGCACCGACGGCCAGAGACGGGAGAAGCCGTGCGTGTATTTGAGGCCGATCGCCCAGGCAACTTCCATGATCCCCGCGCCAGTCAGATACAGCCACGCCATCGTGCTTCGCGCTCCATCGTTCTCTTGCCCGCCGCTAGTGCCTAATCTACGCCGCGGTCAAGCTTTCGAAGCGACGCGCAACCGCGCCGCCGCATTCGCGTTCCCGCCGAGTACAGAACACAGGCGGCCGCGACCGATGAAACCTTCCCAAGCCATCTTCGCCGCGTTGCTCGCCTGCGCGCCCCTCGCTGCAGGGGCCCAGCCGGCCGCTGTACTCCTTTACACACAGCCGCTCTCCACCGGCGCCACGGCAATGGTGCAGGAAAAGCTGCAGCAGGCCGGCGTCTACAACGGGCGTGCAGACGGCATCTGGGGCCCGGAAAGCCAGGCCGCGCTCGAGCGCTTTCAGCAAACGCGCAACCTCCAGGTGACGGGCCAGCTGAACCAGGCGACAGCGGCGACGCTTGGCCTGCCTCCGTCGGATCTTCTCGCCTCGCGGCCTGGCCAGGCGCCCGCTCCCGCATCGGCCGCCGTGGCGGCAACACCCGACCCGCTGAGCCCCACCGCCGTGCGCAATGTGCAGCAACGGCTGCGCGCCCTCGGCTTTTATCGCGGCGGCGTGGATGGCATGTGGGGTGCCGGCACCCAGGCCGCGCTCGAACGCTTCCAGCAGGGTCGCGGCCTGCAGACGACGGGGCAGGTCAATCCGGCGACGTTCCAGGCGCTGGGGATCGACCCGAACAACCCTGCGACGCGCCCGCGCTGAGGCGCCGCCTGCTTACATCGGTTTAGCGATCGCTCGGGTTGGATGCTGTCATTCCTGGTGCTCGCATCGCTCTGGCTTCCGGCTGGCTGTGCGCGTGCGCAAAACCTCGTCATCGTTCGCCATCTCCAGGGCCCGTCCGGGCTGGACGAAATCGCGCTGCGCCTCATCGGCGGCGGCCGCGCGACCACCACGCCGCTTGCCGTGATCTCCAGCGCGAGCCTGCCCGGCCGAGCCGTGCTGCGCCGCACCCTCGGCGCCTGCACGCCAGGGGCGCGGCGCGCGCCGCTCCCCTCGCCGGCGCTGGTCGTCGCGGGGGAAGTGGTGGCGCTCAGCCTCAAGATGCCCGATCCTGACCATCCCAGAGTCAATGCCGCAGGGCACCAGCGCCATGCATGACGAGCCACCTTCCGAAAGCTGGCTGCCGGCCACACATGTGACGCAGCTCGGACTGGGGGCGTTCGTTGTGGTTATCCCGTTCGGCGCTTTTCAATGACCAAGAGAGGATTCATGCCATGACAATGCAATACGGCGCTCCCCTGACCCTCGGCCAGGTGGCCCCCGACTTCGAAGCCGATACCACGGAAGGCCATATCCGCTTCGCCGACTGGGCGCGCGATTCGTGGGTTGTGCTGTTCTCGCACCCCAAGGATTTCACGCCGGTCTGCACCACCGAACTGGGCGAGGCCGCACGCCTCAAGCCGGAATTCGACAAGCGCGGGGTGAAGATCATCGGCCTCAGCGTGGACCCGGTGGATTCCCACGCTGCCTGGGCGGACGACATCAAGGAGACCCAGGGCCACGCGCTCAACTTCCCGATGATCGCCGATGCGTCGAAGCATGTCTCGACGCTGTACGGCATGATCCATCCCGAGGCGGACCCGGCGCTCACCGTTCGCACGGTCTATGTGATCGATCCGGCGCGGAAGGTGCGCCTCACGCTGACCTATCCGCCAAGCACCGGCCGCAACTTCCACGAGGTGCTGCGCGTGATCGACAGCCTGCAACTCACCGACCGATCGAAAGTGGCGACGCCGGTGAACTGGCAGCCCGGCGACCGCGCGATCATCGTTCCCTCCCTCTCCGACGAAGAGGCGCGCGCGCGCTTCCCGCAGGGCTGGCAGGCCGACCGCCCGTACCTGCGCTGGGTGGAAGTGAAATAGCCCGACCGCTTTCCCGGCCCCGCGTCAGTTTGGTTCGGCGGTGCTCGACATCCTGCGGCGTCAGCGGTGATGCGGCGCCGAAGGCAAGCATTGTCAGCGCGACATCCCCGGCTGTGCGGGACGGAGGGGGCATCGTAGAAGGAACACTTGTCGCGCAAGGCGGAAATCGCCTCGCGTGGCGGGGTTCAAACCGACGAGGCGAAGCGGCATGCGGCTGGCAAACAAGGTTCTGCTGATCACGGGTGGAGGCAGCGGCATCGGCCGCGCCACCGCCATCCTGGCCGCGCGCGAGGGTGCGGCCGTCGCGGTTGCCGACCGCAACCTGGTCGCTGCGGAGGAGACGGTGGCCATGCTCGGGGGCGAGGGCCTGGCCATCGGCATGAACGTGACCGTCAGCGCCGATTGCGCGCGGATGGTGCAGGCGACCTTGGCGCGCTTCGGCCGCATCGACATCCTGTGCAGCAATGCGGGCTACGGCATTCAGGGCGACGTCGTCAGCACCACGGAGGAGGATTGGGAGGCGCTGTTCGCCGTGAACGTGAAGGGCGTTTTTCTCTCCGCCAAGCACGTCGTCCCGGTGATGCGCGCGCAGGGTGGCGGCGCCATCGTCAACACCGCCTCCAACATCGCCATCATCGGCCTGAAGGACCGCGTGGCCTACGTGGCCAGCAAGGGCGCGGTGGACAGCCTCACCCGCGCCATGGCGCTCGATCACGTGGCCGATCGTATCCGCGTGAACGCGGTCGCGCCGGGCCCGATCAGCAGCCCCTATTTCGAGCGAATGATCGCGAGTGCGACTGACCCCGAGGAGTTCAAGCGGGTGCTCGATAGCAGGTCCGCCATGAACCGCACCGGTCAGCCCGAGGAGGTGGCCAGGGTGATCGTCTTCCTCGCCTCGGACGACGCATCCTTCGTGACGGGAGCGACCTACGTGGTCGATGGCGGCGGCGTCGTCATGTAGCCGCGCCGCGCGGCCTCACGCCGCCAGGAATGGCAGCAGCCGCGCCAGGAATTCAGCGGACCGGGTATGCGGATAGAAGTGCCCGCCACCGGGCAGCGGCGCGAAGCGCGCACCCGCGATCGCCGACGCCATGGCGGCTTGGTGATGATGCGGCACGATCAGATCGTCGGGCGTGCCGAGGACGAGCGTGGGAACCGCCACGCATGCGGGCAGCGACGTCCCGTCGAAGGCCAGCAGCGCGCCGATGCGTTCGGACCAGCGAAGCCGTTCGGCCGCTTCGCGCTCCGGGGGCAACAAGTCGGGCGGGGGGAATTTTCCCTCGGCGATCAGGATGTCGGGCGGGTAGGCGAGGAACCGGCCGGCCAGTTCGTAGGCGGTGAAGCCGGCGCGCTCTAGGATGGCCAGCCGCATCTCGAACAGCGCGTGCAGATAGGCGTCGGGGCGCAACCAGCCCGCGGAGAGCACCAGGTGCGACACGGGGCAGAGGCGTTCGGCCGCCATCGTCAGGACGATCGCAGCGCCCGTAGAGTGGCCGCAGAGCGCCACGGGGCCGCCAAGTGCCGCGGCCACGGCAGCGGCATCCTCGGCGAGCGTGCCGATCGTGACCTTCGCCGCACCGCGCGTGCTGGCGCCGATGCCGCGCTGGTCCATCACCGCGACACGATGACGGCGCGAGATGTCGGGCAGCACGGGATGCCAGAATCCACCCGTGCCGCCCAAGCCTGAGACGAGCAGCAGCGGTGGCCCCTGCCCCGTCACCGTGACGGCGAGGCGCGCGCCATCGGGCCGTTCGACGATCAAGCGCGGGCCTTGGCCGCCTCAATCTCGGCCAGCAGCGCGCGGCCGTTGGGCGCATTGGACAGGATGGTTTCATAGGCTGGCCGAGCCGCCGCTTTGAAGGGCGCCAGATCGGGCTCGACGATGTTGATGCCGCGGCGCCGCACCTCGACGAAGCTCTCCTCGCGGAAGCGGTTGTAGTAGGCGAGGCCGTGCGTGATGGCCGCCGGCACGCTCTCGCGGATGGCCGTCTGCACATCGGGAGGCAGTGCCGTGAAGCGCGAGCGGGCCGCGATCAGGACTGAGGGAAGCTGGTGCGTGCGCGTCAGCACGTAGTGCCGGATCACCTCCACGAAGCGGTCGGCGATCATCTGGTCCGGCGCCAGTTCCGCCGCGTCCACGACGCCGTTCTGAAGGGCCAGGAACAGCTCGGCATAGGCGGTGGGCGTCGGCTGCATCCCGATGCTGCGATAGGCTTCGACATATCCGGGTGACTGGATGACGCGAATCTTGAGGCCCCGCGCCTCCGCCGGATTGGAGAAGACGCGGTTGGTCAGCACGCTCCGCTCGAACAGGTTGAACCAGGAAAGGCCGATCATGCCCACTGGCTCCAGCAGGCCGAGCAGGCGCTGCCCCATGGGCCCCTGCATCAGCCGGTTCGCCTGCTCGTAGCTCTCGAACAGCCAGGGCAGCGACAGCACGCCGAGATCCTTGATGGTGTTCTCGAGGGAGGGCTGGCTGTTGAACATGAGGTCGACCGCGCCTGTGCGCGCCGACTGGATCAATCGCAATTCACCGCCCAGCGTGGAGTTCGCAAAGACGACGATCTTCACGCGGCCATTGGTGCGCTGCTCCACCAGTTCCGAGAGCTTCGTGCCGGCAACGTGATAGGAGGACTGCTCGGAGAGCACGTGGCCGAGGCGAAGCTCCGTCACGCCTTGCGCCCTGGCGACGAAGGGTGTCGCGAGCGCGGTGAGGCCGAGCGTCCGGCGAGGGAATGCGATCATGTTTCGTCTCTCCTGTTGTTATCGCACCAGCGCAAGCGAAAGCGCGGGCACATAGGTGATGATGATGAGGGATGCGGCCAGCACCGCGAGGAAGGGCAGCAGCGGCGGCATCAATTGCTCCATCCTCAGCTTGCTGATGCTGCATGCGACGAAGAGGTTCACGCCCACCGGCGGCGTCACCATTCCCACGGCAAGATTGACCACCACGATGACGCCGAAATGCACCGGGTCGATCCCGAAGGCGATGGCGGCCGGGGCCAGCACCGGCGCCAGGATGATGATGGCGGCCAGCGTCTCCATGAACATGCCGACGAAGAAGAGGAAGCCGTTCACGAGCAACAGGAAGACCAGCGGGCTAGCCGTCACGGCCGTCAGCCAGGCGGCCACGGCCTGGGGCGCCTGGTAGGTGGTCAGCACATAGGCGAAGACGCTCGCGAATGCGACGATGATGAGCACGATGGCCGAGGTCTTGGCGCTGCCGGCAAGGATGTCCGGAAGCTCCCGCCAGCGCAGTTCCTTGTAGATGAAGAGGCCTAGGACCAAGGCGTAGACGGCGGCCACCACGGCCGCCTCCGTCGCCGTGAAGATGCCGCCATAGATGCCGCCGAGGACGATCACCGGCATCAGCAGCGAAAGCGCGGCCCGGCGGCCAGCAACCATGACATCGCGCCCGATCTCGCGCGGTGCGAAGCGCGTCGGATCGCCATACTTGCGCATGCTGGACTGCACGATGATCAGCGCCATCAGGCCAAAGCCGATGAGCAGCCCGGGGAAGATTCCGGCCAGGAAAAGCGAGCCGATGCTCTCATTGACCGTGACCGCGTAGATCACCATCGGGATGGAGGGCGGGATGATGACGCCGATCTCACCCGAGGCGGCGACAATCGCCGCAGCATAGGGCTTCGGGTAGTTCCGCTTGGTCATCTCCGGCACGAGAATGGAGCCGATGGCGGCGGCGGTGGCCGAGGAGGAACCGCTGATGGTGGCGAAGAACATCGCCGTCAGCACGCCCGCAGCACCCAGCCCGCCGCGCACCCAGCCCACCAGCGCGGCAGCCAGGCCCACCAGTCGCGTCGCCATGCCGCCCGCCAGCATGATGCGGCCGGCGAGCACATAGAAGGGGATGGCCAGCAGGGTGAAGCTGTCGAGACTCTCAAGCGCGGCCTGCGCCACGACGATGAAGGGGATGCGCTGGGCGTCGAGCGCAATGAGCGGCGCCATGCCGAGCGCGAAACCGATGGGCACCGCCGCGGCGAACATCAGCATGAGAGCGACGGCGGTGCCGAGCATCGGTCAGTCCCCCACCGCGTCGAGGGAACCGCGCGGGTCACTGCCCTCGATCGCGCAGGACAGCAGGAACCCCACGATATTCATGATCATCAGCACCGCGCCCACGGGGAGGGACATGAAGACATACCATTTCGACAGGCCGATCACCGGGCTCGTCTCGATCGCTCCAAGCTCTGCGAATTCGAGACCTACGACGATCAGGAATCCGGCGAAGCTGGCACAGGCGAGATAAGCCAGCACCTTCACCCCAATGCCCAGCACGCGCGGCACACCATGCGTCACAACGTCGAGCGCGATGAGTTCGCCGTGGCGCAGCGCCCAGGCCGCACCCAGGAAGACCGTCCAAATCATCGAGAAGCGCGCCACCTCCTCGGTCCAGGCGGCCGAGGCATTGAAACCGAGATAGGGCAGGACGAAGCGAACGATGACCTGGCCGAGCGCCGCGAGCGTCATCACCAGCAGCAGCGCCGCCAGCACGTATTTGAGCAGAAGGTTCACTGCATCAATGGCACGGAGGACGAGCCTCATGGCCGGCCCGTCGCATCGAGATGCCCGCGCAGCAGCGCAATGGCACGGTCACGTCGCTTCAGCCTCGCGGGTAGAGCTTCCAGCGGAAGCTGCGCGCGCAAGCCCGCCTCCAATCGGTCCACAGCTGCCGGCGAAAGCGCCTGCTGTGCGCCGCGGTCCTTCGCGACATCGTCAAGGATGTAGCCGAAGAGGTCCATGTACTGGCGGATGCCGCCCAGTGCGTTGAGATCCACGCCAGCGAAGGGGCCGATGACCGCCCAACGAAGGCCGAAGCCATGGGTGAGTGTGGTGTCCGCATCTTCCGGGCTGATCACGCCGTCGCGCACCAGGGCCACCATCTCGTTCAGCATGGCGGCCTGGATGCGGTTCATCGCGAAGCCGCTGATCTCGCCATGCACGCGGATGGGCTTCTGGCCCACCGCCTCCATGACGCGATAGGCCTCGGCGAGGGTGGCTTCCGATGTGCCGGGATGGGTGACGATCTCTGTCACCGGCAGCAGGAACGGCGGCGTCAGCGGGTGCACGACGACGAAGCGCTCGGGCAGTCGCAGCACGGATGCAAGTGCGGCCTGCGACAGGCCTGAGGTGGAGGTGGCGAGGATCGCATCGGACCGCATGGCGGCTTCGACGCGCGGCAGGACGTCCTGCTTGACGGCCAGGTCCTCCTTCACCTGCTCCTGCACCCAGTCGACGTCACCCACCGCATCGGGGAGATCGCCGTGCGTCGTGATGCGCGCGGGACCACCCGGAATGCCGGCGATGGCTGTGCCGTCGAGCGCTTCGAAGATCGCGGCCACACGGGCGGGGAAACGCTCCAGCGCGGCGGGATCGGCATCCCAGACGCGCACGCTGCATCCGGCCCGCGCGAACACCACGGCCCAGGCCGTGCCGATCGTGCCAGCGCCGATGAGCGCGACCTTGGGAAGCGCGCTCATTGGATGGGTGAGAAGCTTGAGGGCGTGAGGATGCGCGTGTTCTGCACATCCAGATAATCCGCGACCATGCCCAGGTAGTCCTGCCAAGCCGGATCGGCCAGCATGGCCGCGCGGCGCCGCGCGCGGTCGTCCAGCCCTTCATAGCCCCAGAGGGCAACCACGTGGTTGAGTTCGCCGATCTCGGTGGTGAAGTAGCCGAGGAATCGGCCAAGATGCTTCACCTGCAGGGGTAGGCCGTGCTTCTCGTAAGTCGCGACGAAAAGCCCGAGCTTGCCGGGCTTGAGACGATAGTCCCGCTCCTCGACGATCACCCGGTCAGGCCTTCGGCGGCAGCGTGCCGAACACCGTCTCGGCCTCGATCTGCAGGACGTCGACAGGGCGCGGGAAGGGTTCGGGCTTCGGATCGCCAGGCTGCCGCGCACGGCCGATGCGGGCGAAGAAGGTCTCGAGCCCACCTGGCATCATCAGCCACATGAAGGTCATCGGCGCGTCGTCGCTCGCCTGGAAGCGGTGCGACCGGCCCTTGCCGAGGAAGATGCAGGTGCCCTTCACCATCGGCACCTTGTCGACCCCGTCGAGCAGTGCCTCGCCCCGGCCTTCCAGGACGAAGATCACCTCCTCATTGTCGGGGTGCACGTGCTCGCGCACGAAGCAGCCGGGATCGACCAGTTGCGTGCCCATGGAAAAGGGCGTGTCGCTGCCGAGTTCATTCGAGGCGAGCATGCAACGCACGAAGCCGTTCGCCGGCACAGGTTGCCAGAAGGAGCGCGCGTCATCGGGCTGGACGACGAGGAGCGGGGCGCGCGGCATGGGGGTGTCAGGCATCAGGCGGTCCTCGTGCGAGGGTTGGTGAGGAAGCTGGGCATGGGTGCCAGCAGGGTGGTCAACGCCTCGGCACGGCGGCCGATGTGGCGTGCGATGATGGCTTCGCCGGCCGCTGCGTCACGGGCGACAAGCGCGTCGAGAAGCGCGTCGTGCTCGTCGAAGTTCAGTTCGGGACGTGGGCCCGTCGCATAGGCCCAGCGGATGAAGGTGGTGCGTGCATTCACCTCGGCCAGCATGCGGAGAAGTTCCGCATTGCCACCCAGGCCGCAGAGCGCCTCGTGGAAGCGCACGTCCTCTGCAACCATCGCGGCGCGATCGTTCATCCGGGCGGAGTGCCGCAGCGCGGCACGCCAGGCGCGGCGCAGCGCGGCGATGCCGCTGGCCGTCGCCCGGGCACAGGCCTGACGAAAGCCGGTGGCTTCGAGCGCCGCCCGGAGTTCATAGAGATCCATCGCCTCTTTCAGGTCGAGGTCGCGCACGTAGAAACCGTGCCCGCCGCGCGCGAGCAACAGGCGCTCCGCGGCAAGGCGGTTCAGCGCCTCGCGCAGGGGTGTCCGTGAGAGGCCCAGGCGCTCGGCCAGGTGCACCTCGTTCAAACGCTCGCCGGGACGCAGCTCGAAGAGCAGGAGCATGCCGCGCAGTGCCTCATAGGCGACTTCGACAGCACTGCATCTGGCGGCATCTGGATCGGCCGGGCAGGGTTTTGCGGCGCGCATCAGCGGGAGCATTATGCAACACTGTATGCAATGCAAGCGCCTTCAGCTTGCGCTGCCATTGCCGGCTGGCTCGAGCAGATAGGCGACGACCATTTCGCCCAGCATGTGCTCATAGACCGCGATCCGATCGGCGCGGAAAAGATCTCCCGCGAAGGCGGCCGAGAGCGTCCAGCGGTTAGCGCAGTAGAAATAGCTGAGGCCCGACATGGCGACGTACAGTGCCGTCACGTCGACATCGCCACGAAACAGGTTCTGCTCACGCCCGGCCGCGAGCAGCCGCCCGAGTGTCGCAAACAGCGGATTGTAGAGTTTCGGGATGTTTTTCGCCGCCCGCAGGTGCCGCGCGCGATGGAGGTTCTCCTCGTTCATCAGGGCGACGATTTCGGGATGTGCTCGGAACAGCCGGAACGTATCGTGCGCCAGGCGCCGCATGCCTTCGACCGGCCCCAAGGCATCCAACCCGGCTTCATCCTGGCCCGCCCGCAGCAGGCCATAGACGTGCTCGAGCGCCGCCACCCAGAGACCTTCCTTGGAGCCGAAGTGATGATAAACGAGGCCCTTCGCCACCTCCGCGCCGCGCGCCACTTCCTCCATCCGCGCGCCCGAGAGGCCCTTGGCGGTGAACTCCCGCACGGCCGAGGCAAGGATCGCGGCCTTGGCCGCATCGGCATCGCGCGTGCCGCGAATTCGTCGTTGACGCAGGGCCATGATGGAGCCCATCATTTCCACTATTGACCAACTGGTCAACATAAACGGAGATCATGTACGGATGCAGGCGCGCATTGGCGTCGATGTCGGCGGCACTTTCACGGATGTCGTGCTGGCACTTCCGGGCGGGCGGATCGTGGTGAACAAGACCACGACGACGCCGGAGGATCCTGGCGAAGGAGTGGCCGCCGGCATCGCCGCCGTCATCGCCGAGGCGGGGATGGACCCGCGCCAGGTGACTGAGATCGTCCACGGCACCACCGTTGCCTCCAACACCATCCTGCAGAAGGCGGGTGCGCGCACCGGCCTGCTGACCACACTGGGTTTTCGGGATGTTCTGGAGATCGGCCGCATTCGGACGCCCGGCATGTTCGACATGGCGTGGCGCAAGCCCGAGCCGCTGGTGCCGCGTCGCTGGCGCCTCGAAGCGCGCGAACGCATTGGGGCGGACGGCAGCATCGTCACGCCGCTGGACGAGGCGGGCGTCCGTGAGGCAGCAGCCTTTTTAGCGGCCGAGGGCGTGGAAGCCCTCGCGATCTGCTTCATCAACTCCTACGCGAACGACCTGCACGAGCGCCGCGCGGCTGCGATCCTGCGCGAGGCCGCGCCGGACCTCCTGATCACCGCATCCTGCGAGGTGCTACCCGAGATCAAGGAATATGAGCGCACCAGCACCGCCGTGGTGAATGCCTACCTGCTGCCGGCGATGCGCGGCTATCTTTCGCGCCTGCAGCAACGCCTGGCCGCCATCGGTATCGCGGCACCCGTGCAGGTCATGGCCTCCAATGGCGGCATGATCGGACTGGGCGCGGCATGCGAGCGGCCCGTTTTCGTGGTGGGTTCCGGCCCAGCCGGCGGCGTCGCGGGCGCCGCGCGTCTCGGCGCCGACATCGGCGCGCCGGATCTCATCGTGTTCGACATGGGCGGCACCACCGCCAAGGCCGCGATCATCGAGGGCGGCCAGCCATCGCTCGTCACCGAATACGAGTTCCGCGACGGCATCAGCACGCCTTCCCGCTTCGTGAAGGGTGCGGGCTACATGCTGAAGGTGCCGGCCATCGACATCGCCGAGGTGGGCTCCGGTGGGGGTTCCATCGCGCGGATCGATGCGGGCGGGCTGCTGGTCGTCGGGCCGCAGAGCGCGGGAGGCGATCCAGGCCCCGCCTGCTATGGCCGCGGCAACACGGAGCCCACCGTGACGGACGCGAACATGGTGCTGGGCTACCTCAATCCTACCTCGCTCGCGGGCGGTTCGCTGCGGGTCGATGCGATGCTCGCGCGCGCTGCGATCGATGCGCACATCGCCGCGCCTCTGGGCCTCTCGGTCGAGGATGCAGCTCATGGCATCCGGCAGATCGCCAACGTGAACATGGCGCGCGCCATTCGCGCGGTGACAGTTGAACGCGGCAAGGATCCGCGCGATCTGGCGCTCATGGCCTTCGGTGGCGGCGGGCCGCTTCACGCGGTCGACGTTGCGCGGCTGCTCGGCATCCGTCGCGTGCTGATCAGCCCCGTTGCCGGGGTTTTTTCGGCGGCCGGGATGCTGGCGGCGGAGGCGGTGCACGAGTTCGTCCATCCCCTCCTCCTACCGCTCGCGAAGTTGACGCCGCAGATGTTCGCCTCCGCACGGGAGCGCCTGGCCCAGGATGGCCACGCGGCCCTCGCGCATGAGGGATATGCGGCGGAGACGGTGGAACTCCGCTTCGCGGCCGACTTGCGCTACGCCGGCCAGTCCTCCCAGCTTACGGTGCCACTGCGACAGACCGCGGGGGATGCGCTGCACGCCGATTTCGAGCGACTGTACGGGGAGACCTTCGGCTACACCGCTCCGGGAGAAGCGGTCGAACTGGTCAACCTGCGCCTGTCGGCCATCGGCCGCGCGGAAGGGCGCATCGACTTCCCCTCGCTCACGCTCGACGCGCGCGCACTCCACGGCACGGCTGGCGAGCGCCTCGTCTCCTTTGCACGCGGCCAGGCGCCCTTGCCCACCCGCCTGCTGCCGCGCGCCGCCCTGGCGGAAGGCCCCGTGCAGGGCCCCGCAATCCTGGAAAGCTACGACACGACGATTGTTGTCCCGCCCGGTTGCACGGCGCGCGCCGCGGGTGCCGGCACCGTCGCCATCGAGATGGAGGCCATCGATGCCTGAGGACCCGATCACCTTCGCCGTCGTCAAGAACGCGATGGACGCGATCGTGGACGAGGTGGCCTACACCGTCATCCGCACCGCGCGCTCCGAGATCGTGAAGGACGTGATGGACTACAGCGCCGCCATCTGCGACGCGAAGGGGGAGATGGTGGCGCAGGCCAAGACCATCGCGCAGCATCTGGGCGCCATTCCCGAGGCGATGGCCGCCGTGCAGGCGCGCTGGGGCGGGCAGCTCTCGCCGGGCGACGCAGTGGTGATGAACGATCCCTACTCGGGCGGCATGCACCTGCCCGACATCTTCATGTTCTACCCGGTCTTCGAGGAGGGCGAACTGCTCGCCTGGACCGTGGTGATCTGTCACCACACCGACATGGGCGGGCGCGTGCCCGGCTCCAACGCCGCCGACAGCACCGAGATCTACCAGGAAGGCCTCCGCATCCCGCCGCTCAAGCTCTACCACGCGGGCCGCATGGACGAGACGCTCTCGGCGATGATCGCGCTCAACGTGCGCGTGCCCGAAATCGTGCTGGGTGACCTGCGCGCGCAATATGCCGCCTGCCAGGTGGGAGCGCGCGAGATCGGCGCGCTGGTGCGCCGCTACGGCGTGGCGGGCATGCGGGGTCACCTCGCAGGCCTGCTCGACTACGCTGAACGCATGGCACGCGCCGAGATCTCCACATGGAAACCCGGCACTTACCGCTTCACCGACCACATCGACAGCGACGGCCTCTCCGACGATCCGGTGCCGCTCAGCGTCGCCATCACGGTGGTGGGCGACGGCACGCTGAAGGTGGATTGGGCCGGCAGTTCGGCGCAGGTGCGCGCGGCGATCAACTCCACACTGTCCTTCACCAAGTCCAACAGTTTCCTCTCGGTGCGCTGCGCGCTCCGCGGCGACATTCCGAACAATGCCGGCGTCTTCCGCTGCATCGAGGTGACGGCGCCGGAGGGCAGCGTGCTGAACCCGATCGAACCCGCGCCCGTGGCCGCCCGCGCGCTCACCGGCTACCGCGTGATGGACACGATGTTCGGGGCTCTGGCGCAGATCGTGCCCGGCATCATTCCGGCGGCCGGTGAAGGCGGCAACACCGTCGTCTGCCTCGGCGGACGGCACCCGGACAACCGCCCCTTCATCATCGTGGACATGATCAGCGGCTGCTGGGGCGGCCGCCCGGACCAGGATGGCATCGAGGCCATCACGAATCCCTCGCAGAACCTTTCCAACACGCCGGTCGAGGTGCTGGAGCGCCAGCATCCCGTCCGCATCGAGGAATACGCGCTGGTTCCCGACAGCGGCG
>Ga0105047_10005437_pt1 | contig 21890 bp, 18 predicted proteins | sample MAT04_FD_78384 | JGI IMG/M metagenome (GOLD analysis project Ga0105047, IMG submission 78384) | Freshwater microbial communities from Lake Fryxell liftoff mats and glacier meltwater in Antarctica - MAT-04 (megahit assembly) | ecosystem: Environmental > Aquatic > Freshwater > Ice > Liftoff... | reverse complement strand
GGCATTGCCAAGGCGGGACGACCAGTCGAGCGCGTGGATTTGGTAAAGAAAGCCGCCCTTGCTTAAGGGGTCAGGCGACTGCAGGCAGACATGCGCACCTTGCCCATCGGGATTCATCGCCATCTGGTCGGCAGAACCGCCGCTGAACGAGATTCCACACAAACCATGATCCGGCAGCATGGCGATCAGCCGGCGCGCTGTTCTGGCGGGCTTTTCAGCGCTTTCCACGAGAAATGGCTGAACCTGGCGTCCCGACAGAAAACGTGAATAGTGATAGATGGGGACATCGTCGAACCCGCGGACAGCCGTCAGCCCTGTTTTCGAGCATTCCAGTGTGTCGCATGCGGGATCGACTTCCAGCGCCACCAAGAGCTTACCGCCGGCAACCGGCGCCCTGAAGCCGACAACTGGCAATGGTAGATCGGTCACTTGTCGAAAGACGCCCAGCCCGGGTAAATAGGCCCATACCTGCGACGTGCCGCTTGTGGTCCGCAACATGTAAAGGCTGCTGCTGTCCGCCATCCACTCGGGCGCCGAACCCGCGCCGAGTTCGACCTCTCCTCCGTCTGATGAAACTAGCTCCAGCCAGTTCTTCCAGCCATTCTCCGCAACATCGGCCTTTTGCCAGCCGATGGCGACCGCATGCCCGTCTGGGGCGGCTGCGACGTGAACAGGATATTCGATCGCGAGCAGTGCTTCAGGTGTCAGGGTTTGAACGACTGTTCGGGCGGCGGCCGGAAGGGGCGTTGATGCAAACAGTGCCGCCAACGCCAGAATCCCCCTTGTCTGCACCGATGTCTCCTTCGCCGCATACTGTATATACCAGATCGTACCGCTGGCAATACGCCTCACTCGCAGGGCTCGATACCTGTGAGGTCGCTTGCAGAAGGGGAGCGATCGGTTGGTAAGGTGGTGACATTGAGAGGTGGCGCCATGGGCGATCTGACCTGGTCGTCCGAGGCTCAGGCACGCCGGATCGAGCCGCAAATGGCCTGCCCTGGAGGGATGACCTTCATCCGGCCAGCAGCGACAGCGTTCTTGGATTGTGCTGTGGAAGTGTCAGGGCGCTTGGATCCTGTCGGCGCCAAAAGTCGGAGGTGTCGGTTGAAAGGCGGCAACAAGGTCGTGTAGCTTGCCTGGAAAGATTTGCCGCACGAAAGTGATTGGATCAGCCTGTCGCCACGTCCAGCGCTCCAAATTCAAGCAGGCTTCCTTAGCTGGCACGTCGAGTAGCCTGCTCCAGCCGCGCCCGGCCGACACGGCGCTGATGCGGTGTCGAGCCTCGGTCCAGGGAACATGCTCCAGCAGCCATGCCCCCGGAGCAGCCGTGTCGAACACTATGTCTGCAGCATCGGGGACACTTTGCAGACTGATAATCCGCTCTTCGGCGGCGAACGCGGTTGCATCGGCAAGATGAACCCCGCGCATGCAGAGGACGTTTCCGGCAGCGCCAAGGCGTGCTTCGTCCGCATTGGCCGTGCTTGCAGGGCGAATGATGCGCTCGATCAGACGGAAGCTGTAGCGTTCACCGCGCGCGGAGATGATTGCCCCGATATCGGGAATATCCAGTGCTGCCGACTGCACGCGTTGCAGCGCCACAAAGCTGCCGGCCTTGCGGCGCCGTTCGATCATTCCGGCGCGAGCAAGGTCCGCCAGCGCCTTGCTGACCGTGGCGCGGGCGCAGCCATATTGGGCGACCAGCTCATGTTCGAACGGGATGCGGCGGCCGGGCCGCCATTCGCCGGAGCGGATGCGCGCTTCGATGTCATTACGGATACGCTGCTCCAGCGTCATGCTGACAGCAGTCCCTCGACCGCGCGCCGGTATCGCGCCCGGATAGCGTCGCGATGCACATGGCGGCCACCAGACACCAGTTGCCGGCCCCGGCACCAAACGCCATCGATGGCTGCGGCACCTGCGGCGAAGATCCAGCTATCCAGCAGCAAGTCGCCCGATCGTGCCATCAAGGCGGGATGGGCCGCATCCAACGTTAAGAAGTCGGCACTTGCCCCGACCATCATTGAGGGCGCTTGCCCAAGTGCCTGCGCCCCACCGGCCTGGGCCGCGCGGAACAGCCGCGCGCCGACAGAGGCGCTGTCGTCACTTGCCAGCAGATTACGGCCCATATGGCGGAGGCGCTGGCTATATTCCAGCGCGCGCAGCTCCGATGCCGGATCGATGAGGATATTGCTGTCCGTCCCTGTGCCAAAGCATCCCCCAGCATGCAGATAGCGCACTGCCGGAAATATTCCATCGCCCAGATTGGCCTCGGTAACAGGGCACAGGCCGGCAACCGCGCCACTTGCGGCCAGCCTGTCGCACTCGGCATTGGTCAGGTGGGTTGCGTGCACAAGGCACCATCGTGCATCGACATCGGTATTGGCGAGCAGCCATTCGACAGGGCGGGCGCCGTAAAAGGCGAGGCTGGCGTCGACTTCCTTGACCTGTTCAGCGGCGTGTATGTGCACCGGGCCATCAGGGCATAGCGGCAGGATGGTTGCGAGTTCGGCCGCCGTCACGGCGCGCAGGCTGTGCGGGGCAATGCCGATATTGCCACCGCCACTGAGCATGGCGACACTCGCCTCGAACAGGCGGGCGAAGCTGTCGGGGTTGGTGATGAAGCGGCGTTGGCCGTGGTTGGGAGGCGTGCCCCCGAAATCCGCATGGGCATAGAAGACCGGCAGCAGGGTGAGCCCGATACCGGTTTCGGTGGCAGCGGCCACAATGCGCGCCGCCATCTCGGCCGGGTTGGCATAGGCACGGCCATCGGCGTCGTTGTGCAGATAATGGAATTCGCCCACACGGACGTAGCCACCTTCCAGCATCTCGGCATAGGCTTGTGCGGCGATGGCTTCCATCTCGTCGGGCCCCATGCGGTCGAGGAAGCGGTACATCACCTCCCGCCAGCTCCAAAAGTCGTCGCCATCCGGCCCCGCCATTTCCGCAAGTCCAGCCAAGCTACGCTGGAAAGCGTGGCTATGCACATTGCAAAGGCCCGGAATGGCGATGGCGTGGACCGCGTCGTCGGGCTGGTGCGCCCCGGGAGCGAGGCTTGTGAAACGTCCGGCCTCCACCGTGGCCCGAACGCCATGGGACCAGCCCTGCTGTAGGAGCGCGGTTTCGAACCAGAACGACGATTTTCTCACATGCAAACTTTCCCGATTTCGATTATTATGTCTAGACATATCCGGGTTGCTGAGCAACAGTCCCGTGATGGAAACGGCCAGATTCAGCTGCGATCATGTGTGGGAGAACGCCCGGCTGGCGACTATGGCAGACAATGCAGGTCTTTTTGAGACTGGCATCGTGGCGGCAGCCGCCGGCCGTATCCTGTATGCCGGCCCGGCCGCAGAGGCGCCGGCGTTCTGCCCTAAGGGTCGCACCGACTGCCAGGGTCGGCTGATCACTCCGGGCCTCGTCGACTGCCACACCCACCTGGTGCACGCGGGCAATCGCACGAGCGAGGCCGAAGCCCGCGTGGCGGGTGCGACCTATGCGGAGATCGCCCGGGCTGGCGGCGGGATCATGGCCACGGTGCGCGCCACGCGCGCCGCGACGGAGAACGATCTCGTTGCCCAATCCCTGCCACGCCTCGATGCGCTGCTGCGGGACGGCGTTACCACGGTGGAGATCAAGTCCGGCTATGGCCTGACCGTCGCCGACGAACTCAAGATGCTGCATGCGGCGCGGCAGCTCGGCACCCTGCGGCCGGTCGCCATCCGCACCAGCTTTCTGGGTGCCCATGCTGTTCCGCCCGAATATGCGGGCGATGCCGATGGCTATGTCGCCCATATGTGCGAGGTCATGATTCCGGCTGTGGCAGCGGCCGGCCTTGCCGATGCCGTCGACGCCTTTTGCGAGCATATCGCCTTCTCGCCGGCTCAGACCGGCCGCGTCCTGGCGGCGGCGCGGGCGCACGGACTGCCGGTGAAGCTGCACGCCGAACAGCTTTCCAACCAGGGCGGCGCGGCGCTCGCGGCGCGGCACCAGGCCCTCTCGGCCGACCATCTGGAGTATCTGGATGCCTCAGGCATTGCCGCGATGGCGGCAGCGGGAACGGTGGCGGTGCTCCTGCCGGGAGCCTTCTTCCATTTGCGCGAAACGCAGGCGCCGCCGGTCGTGGCCTTGCGCGCAGCAAATGTTCCTATGGCAATAGCTACCGACTGCAATCCCGGTACCTCGCCGCTCACCTCGCTTCTGCTGGCGATGAACATGGCGGCCACCCTGTTCCGGATGACAGTGCCCGAATGCCTGGCTGGCGTTACGCGCAACGCAGCCCGGGCGCTGGGCATGGCGCACGAAATCGGAACGCTGGAACCGGGCAGGCGCTGCGATCTTGCCATCTGGGATGTCGCAAACCCGGCCGACCTTGTCTGCCGGATGGGCCCCAACGCGCTGTATGCGCGCATCTTCAACGGAGTAGCCGCTTGATCATGCTGTCCCCCGGCCATGCAAAGCTCCGCGACTGGCGCGCGGTATATCGCGGCGCCGCGTTTGCGCTTGACCCTCAATCGCGCGCTGCCGTTGCCGCGTCCGCCGCCGCGGTGGAGCGCATCCTGGCGCGCGACGAGCCCGTTTATGGAATCAACACCGGCTTTGGAAAATTGGCCCACGTCCGCATCAAGGGCGACGATCTTGCCGTGCTCCAGCGCAACATCGTGCTCAGCCACGCGGCCGGCGTCGGCGATCCGATGCCGGTGCCTGTCGTGCGGCTGATGATGGCGCTGAAGCTCGCCAGCCTTGCGCGCGGTGCGTCGGGCATCCGCCCGGCCACGCTGGTTCTACTAGAAGCGATGCTTTCAAAATCGCTGCTGCCGGTGGTTCCCGCGCAAGGTTCGGTTGGCGCTTCGGGTGATCTGGCGCCGCTGTCGCACATGGCAGCCGCCATGATCGGCGTGGGCGAAATCCTGGTCGATGGCGTTGCGCGCCCGGCCGCCGCTGCGCTTGCCGCAGCAGGGCTGGCACCCATCACGCTGGGCCCGAAGGAGGGGCTTGCGCTGTTGAACGGCACGCAGTTTTCGACTGCCTATGCGCTGGCCGCCCTGTTCGAGGCCGAGCGCCTGTTCGGTGCGGCGCTGATTACCGGCGCGCTGTCCACCGAGGCGGCGAAGGGCACCGACGCGCCGTTCGATCCGCGAATCCATGCGCTGCGCGGCCACCAAGGCCAGATCGAGGTGGCCCAAGCGCTACTCGCCCTAATGGCGGGCTCGGCCATCCGCGCCTCCCATGCCGAAGGCGACGACCGCGTGCAGGACCCTTATTGTCTGCGCTGCCAGCCGCAGGTGATGGGCGCGGTGCTGGATATCCTGCGGCAGGCCGCCGCCACACTGGAAATCGAGGCGAACGGCGTCACCGACAATCCGCTGATCTTCGCCGACACCGACGACGCCCTGTCCGGCGGCAACTTCCACGCCGAGCCGGTGGCGTTCGCTGCCGACATCATCGCGCTGGCACTGTGCGAGATCGGCTCCATCGCCGAGCGGCGGATCGCCATGCTGGTCGACCCGGCGCTTTCGGGGCTGCCGGCGTTCCTGACGCCATCGCCCGGCCTCAACTCCGGCTTCATGATCCCGCAGGTGACGGCCGCGGCGCTTGTGTCCGAGAACAAGCAGATGGCGTATCCGGCCAGTGTCGACAGCATTCCGACATCGGCCAATCAGGAGGACCATGTGTCGATGGCGGCGCATGGCGCGCGCCGGCTGCTCCCGATGGCGGAAAATGTGGCGAATGTGCTGGGGATCGAATTGCTGGCCGCCGTGCAGGGCTGTGACTTTCACGTGTCGCTTGCGTCGAGCGCGGCACTCGAAGCCGCGCGCGCCAGCTTGCGCGCCGAAGTGCCGATGCTGCAAGAGGACCGCCACTTCCACCCGGACATGCTGGCCGCGACCAGGCTTGTCAGGAACGGCGCACTGCTGGGCAATATCGGGCTTCCCAGCATCGCATGACCAGCTGGCTGCACATCAAGCCCGGCGACGCGCCCCTTGTGGTGACCATCCCGCATGCGGGAACCCGCATTCCCGAGGATCTGCCGGGGTCGCCGGACCGGGCGCTCGGCGGGGTCGATACCGACTGGCATGTCGACAGGCTGTACGCCTTTGCCCAAACGCTTGGCGCCACTATCATGCGCACCGACATCGCGCGCACGGTGATCGATGTGAACCGCGATCCGTCGGGTATGTCGCTCTATCCCGGCCAGGCGACCACCGGGCTGTGCCCGACGACAACATTTAATGGCGTGCCGCTGTATGCGACGGGATGCGAGCCGGGCGAGGCCGCGATCGCTGACCGACGTGATAAGTTCTTCGCGCCCTACCACATGGCCCTGATCGACGAGATCGCGCGGCTGCGCAGCCGGTATCCCCACATCGTGCTCTACGACGCCCACAGTATCCGAAGCGAAGTGCCACGGCTGTTCGAGGGCCTGTTGCCCCACTTCAACATTGGCACTGCCGGCGGCACCAGCTGCGCCCCGGAACTCGCCTGCGCCGTTGAGGGCATTTGCCGGTCGACGCCGCACGAAACGGTCGTGAACGGCCGCTTCAGGGGTGGCTGGACAACGCGCCATTACGGCCGGCCCGAAGCCGGGGTGCACGCAATCCAGATGGAGCTCGCGCAGCGCCTGTACCTCGACGAACAGGCCGCTCCGCCCTGCTGGAATGCCAGCGTTGCCGCCGAACTGCACCCTACCCTTCAGGCGGTCCTCATCGCCTGCATCGATTTTGCGAAAGCCCGACCATGACTACGCCTTTGAATCGCCCTGACAATGCCCGTCTCGACAAAGCGCGCGTCATCCGAGCCCCGCACGGCCCCGAGCTGAGCACGAAAAGCTGGCAGACCGAAGCGGCGCTGCGCATGCTGATGAACAATCTGGATCCCGACGTCGCGGAAAATCCGCAGGAGCTGGTGGTCTATGGTGGCATCGGCCGCGCCGCGCGCGACTGGCAGAGCTTCGACCGGATCGTCGCGGCCTTGCGCGCGCTTGGCGACGAGGAGACGCTGTTGGTGCAATCCGGCAAGCCGGTGGGCGTGTTCCGGACCCATCGCGACGCGCCGCGCGTCCTGATCGCCAACTCCAACCTGGTTCCCAAATGGGCGACGTGGGAGCATTTTCACAAACTCGATAAGGCCGGGCTGATGATGTACGGCCAGATGACCGCCGGGAGCTGGATTTACATCGGCAGCCAAGGCATCGTGCAGGGCACCTACGAGACCTTCGTAGAGGTTGGCCGCCAGCACTATGGCGGCAGCCTGGCCGGGCGCTGGATCCTGACCGCCGGGTTGGGCGGGATGGGCGGCGCGCAGCCGCTTGCCGCCACCATGGCCGGCGCGTCCTGCCTCGCCGTCGAATGCCAGGCCAGCCGGATCGAGATGCGGCTGAAGACCGGCTATGTCGACCGCATGACCGCCAGCCTGGACGAAGCGCTGGCGTGGGTGACGTCTGCCAGCAGCCCGATCTCGGTCGGGTTGCTGGGCAACGCCGCGGATATCTACCCCGAAATCGTCCGCCGCAATGTCCAGCCCGATGTCGTCACTGACCAGACCTCGGCGCATGATCCGCTGAACGGCTATCTGCCGCAGGGCTGGACGCTGCCGCAGTGGCTGGCCGCGCGCGACAGCGACCCCCGTTCGGTGGAGCGGGCCGCTTGCGCCTCCATGGCAACCCACGTTCGCGCAATGCTGGCGTTCCACGCGCGCGGCATCCCCGTTCTGGATTATGGCAACAACATCCGCCAGGTCGCGAAGGACGAGGGCGTGGCCGACGCCTTTGACTTTCCGGGCTTTGTGCCGGCTTATATCCGTCCGCTGTTCTGCCGCGGCCTCGGCCCCTTCAGGTGGGTGGCATTGTCCGGCGACCCGGAGGATATCTACAAAACCGACGCGAAGGTGAAGGAGCTGCTGCCGGACAACGCCCACCTGCACAACTGGCTGGACATCGCGCGCGACCGGATCAGGTTCCAGGGTCTGCCAGCGCGCATCTGCTGGGTCGGGCTTGGCGATCGCCACCGGCTGGGTCTCGCGTTCAACGCGATGGTTGCCTCTGGCGAGCTGAAGGCCCCCATCGTCATCGGCCGCGACCATTTGGACTCAGGCTCGGTCGCCAGCCCCAACCGCGAAACCGAAGCCATGCTGGATGGTTCCGACGCGGTCTCCGACTGGCCCTTGCTGAACGCCCTCCTCAACACCGCTTCCGGCGCCACCTGGGTTTCGCTGCACCACGGCGGCGGCGTCGGCATGGGCTATTCCCAGCACTCCGGCATGGTGATCGTCGCAGACGGCACGCCCGAAGCCGCCGCCCGACTGGAACGTGTGCTTTGGAACGACCCGGCCACCGGCGTCATGCGCCATGCTGATGCGGGCTATCAATTGGCAACGTCGTGTGCGCGCGAACAGGGGCTGAACCTGCCTTCGGTTTTCGCGTAGCCAAATCCAGATCAAGGCCTGAAGGTAAAAATTCGCATGTCGAGACAAGGCCGCAAGCGACTGGATTGCAACACCTGGTCCAGGCGTCGGTTCTGCGGCGCGATCGGGGCTGCTGCCCTTTTCCAGGGTGCATCTGCCGCTGCTCAGACGCCGGAAGACCGGCTAGCTGCGCAGCAGATGGTTCTTCCGCCCCCACCACGAACCATCGCCAGCTACCTGCCGTATCGCCGCACCGGATCGCTGCTCTTCATAGCTGGGCAGATTCCGATGCGCGACGGGCAAGTTCTTCACCCCGGATCCGTGCCTGATCGGGTCGGGATCGACGATGCAAGGTTCGCCGCCCGCCAATGCGCCCTGCAACTGCTATCGGTTGCCCGATTGGCGGCCGGATCGCTGGATCGCATCAGCCAAGTCGTGCGGCTCGAGGGATTTGTGAACTCCGCGAGCGGCTTCGGCGACCAGCCGCTCATAATTGACGCCGCCTCCGATCTGCTCGAAGAGATATTGGGAAAGGCTGGGAAACATGCACGGATCGCAGTGGGGGTTTGCGCACTGCCTCGAAACGCATCTGTCGAAATAGCAGCCATCCTAGAGGTGCGCCTATAGTGAACGCCCGTCGTCGCTGTCAGCGGACATTCGCCAAAAGCGCGCTAGCATGACAGTTGCGCTTTAGCGCGGTTGTGTGATCGCTGGGCGGAGGCTTGATGTGCTCTTCGCCATGTAGATTAGGCGATGATATCGGCGGGCTGGATGCGGCGCTGCGGCAGCCAGACAGCAATACGGCGGACCTCCTGGATCGACCAGCGGATCAACGGCGTGGTGTCGTCCGCATTCTTTTTCGGAGTAGTACGCTTTTGGATTTGACGCCGGGGCGGGCGATGTTAGAATCCGTTTAAGAATGCGTCAGGCTGCTTCGGTGGGTCGTTTGTAGTTAATCGTGCGGTTCTCGGCGAATGGCTGGAGAATGACCATCTTACGCCACTGCTGATCGAAGCCGGGAAGGGTTTCGAAGCGAGCCACAACGGCGTCTAATCCAAGGATTTCCTCATGGATGGTCCGGATTTGCTCGCCATCTTCGGGGCCGGTGACGATGTCGCAGCAGACGAGGTCGGTGGTGAGCTCGGCCATTTTGTAGGCGATGATTGCGCTCACCTCATCGAGTGAGACTGTATCGGTCCGCTTTTGTGTGACAATCGCGAAGCCATTGTCGGTGGCGATGATCGATCTCTGCCTTAGGCATCGGAAATCCGTTCAGGGCGTGAGCCGCCGGAGCAGTTTACTTGCCATCGCAAGATGGATCATTGCTTCCGACACGTCGAGGCGCTTCTCGTAGTCGCGAACGAGCCTGCGCCAGCGCGTCATCCAGCCGAAGGTGCGCTCGACCACCCAGCGTCGGGGCAGCACCTTGAAACCAGACACATCGTCCGAGCGGCGGATGATCTCGACGGTGAAGTCGCGGTAGGCGGCCGCATCGAGCAGCTTGGTGCGGTCGTAGGCACCATCGCCGAACATGTGCTTGAGCCACGGCCAACGCCTGCGGATCGCAGAGACGATCTCCTGCGCCCCCGCGCTGTCGGATATGTCGGCGGTGGTCAGGTTGACCATGAGCAGCCGTAAATCCGGATCGACCGCGATGTGGCGCTTGCGTCCCTTGATCCGCTTGCCCCCATCGTAGCCGCCACCGGAAGGGGCCGAAGGAGCCTTGACCGACTGGCTGTCCACCACGGCTGCAGAAGGACTCTGCTCGCGCGCCTCGCGCTCCCGGTCCAGCATCAGCGCCACGTCATGGATGGTGCGAAACAGCAGGCGGCGCACGAACCGCCGGAACCACCAATAGACCGTCTGCCAAGCTGGAAAGTCCTTCGGCAGCATCCGCCAGCCGCCGCCAGATCGAGCCAAATAGCGTAAGGCGTTCAGCACTTCGCGCAGGTCCGTCGTTGGCTTCCGTCCGCGCTTCGGCGGCGGGGGCAAGAATGGGCAAATGATCGCCCACTCCTCGTTCGTCAGATCAGTCGGGTAACGCTTCGCTCGCTTCTCAAGGTCGGACATCCGGCCACGGCTTGCTTGGGTCCACATCCCAAGCTTGAATCACGCAAACGGCCGCCGCTCAACCCATTCTCAAACGGGCTCTTAGGGTAAGCGGGTCGAAGGGGACGCGCTGTGAATATCATCAAAATCTTTCAGTCGTTTCAGACCCAAGAAGATTGCCCGCGACCTCGGAATGCGCCGCCCTACTGTATGGAGTATGATGCACCGTATTCGTACCGCAATGGCAGCGGACGAAGAGCAGGATAGGCTTCTGCATGGTATTGTTGAGGCGGATGAAACCTATGTCGGCGGCAAGCCCCGCAAAGTGAACAAGCGCGACGACCACGTGCCCGCAAAGCGTGGGCGGGGAACGGCTAAGACAGCTGTAATTGGCGCGGTTGAGCGGGGCGGGCGGGTTGTGGCGCGCGTAGCTAATCCCGGCGACCTATCGGCTTAAGGGCATCGGCAACTTCATCGCTCGCTTCGTCGACAAGGCAGGTTCGATCCTAATCACCGTACGCATCCGGTGAAGGCCGCAGGACAGCTATTGCGGGCTCAAGCGGCTTGAGCGGTTAGCGTGATTGAGGTTGCGGCTTTCCAGTTCCAAGTAGCAGTTCGGCGAGGCGTTGCTGCGGGATGTCAGCGATGCGGCGGCGATGTCCGGCGCGGCGGTGGTGATCGAGATGGTGGGCGGTGGCCGGGTGCACATTTCGGCGTCGACGCCGGCGGGTCTGGTATCGGCGGTGCTGAAGGCGCTGCGGTGATCCCGATTGCTAACGGCGTGCGGGTCTGGATCGCGACAGGGCATACCGATATGCGCAAGGGCATGCACGGCCTTGCACTGCAGGTGCAGCAGGGTCTGAAGCGCGATTCGAACGCCGGCGATCTCTATGTTTTCCGGGGCCGCGCCGGCAGCTTGGTAAAGATCCTCTGGCACGATGGCCTTGGCACGTCGCTCTATGCCAAGCGGCTCGACCGTGGTCGCTTCACATGGCCATCGGCAACCGACGGCGTGGTGGCGATTTCGGCGTCGCAAATGGCGTGCATGCCGGAGGGGATCGACTGGCGCAACCCGCAAGCGACGTGGCGGCCAGGCGTTGTGGGATAGGTGTTTTTTGATCGCAAGTGCACCAAAAGGCTTCATGATTCTGGGCCTTTTCGCTACGGTCAGCGTCGATGAAAGCGCTGTCTCCTGCCGATATTATCGCGCTCTGACATGAGCTTGCAGTCGCGCTGGTGCGTGCCGATCAGGCAGAGGTAAAGGCCGCTGTAGCCTGCGCCGATGCTGCCAACGCCCGCGCGATCAACGCCGATCTCGAGGCCCGCATAGCATTCAGGCGCTGCAGATCGAGTTGCTCAAGCGTGACCGCTTTGGCCAGCGCTCGGAACGCAGCCAGCGGCTGATCGACCAGCTCGAGCTGGCGCTCGAAGCCGCCGAGATGACGGCCAGCGAGGACGAAGCCGCCGCCGCGATCGCTGCCGCCAAGACCACAACCGTCACCGCGTTCGTCCGCAACAGGCCGTCGCGCCAGCCATTGCCCGCGCACCTGCCGCGGACACGCGTCGTGATCCCGAGCCCGGCCTGCTGCGCTGGTTGCGGCTCCGACCGCCTGTCGAAGCTGGGCGAGGATATTGCCGAGACGCTGGAAGTGATCCCGCGCCAGTGGAAAGTCATCCAGACCGTACGCGAGCGCTTCGCCTGCCGCGCCTGCGAGGGCATCAGCCAACCGCCGGCGCCATTCCACGTCACCCCAAGCGGCATGTTCGGAGCTTCGCTGTTGGCGATGCTGTTGTTCGAGAAGTTCGGGCAGCATCAGCCTCTCAACCGCCAGCGCGACCGCTATGCCCATGAAGGCGTCGATCTCAGCCTGTCGACGCTTGCCGACCAGGTCGGTGCCTGCACCGCCGCGCTGATGCCACTACATCGGTTGATCGAAGTCCATGTGCTTGCAGCCGAGCGGCTGCACGGCGACGACACCACGGTTCCCGTGCTGGCCAAGGTCAAAACCGATATCGGCCGCATCTGGACCTATGTCCGCGACGACCGGCCGTTCGGCGGCCCCGCGCCGCCGGCGGCGCTGTTCCATTACTCACGCGACCGGCGCGGCGAGCATCCGCGAGATGAACTCGCCGGCTTTTGCGGCATCCTGCAGGCCGACGCCTATGCCGGGTACAACGAACTGTTCAAGCCGGGGCGCGTCCCTGGCCCCGTTACCCGCGCGCTCTGCTGGGCGCATGCGCGGCGCAAGTTCTTCATCCTTGCCGACGTCGCCACCCAGGCGAAGCGCAAGCCCGACCTCGCGCCCGTAATCTCGCCGCTGGCGCTCGAAGCAGTGACGCGGATCGGCCGGATCTTCGACATCGAGCGCGCGCTGTGCGGCAAGACTGCCGAAGAGCGGCTCGCCGTGCGTCACGAACTCGCCGCACCGATTGTCGCTGAACTCGAGCAGTGGTTACGCGAGCAGCGTGCGACCCTGTCGCGCCACACCCCCGTCGCCAAGGCGATCAATTACATGCTCAATGACTGGCCGGCGTTCGCGGTGTTCCTGGCCGACGGCCGCATCTGTCTGACGAACAATGCCGCAGAGCGGGCCCTGAGAGGCATTGCTCTCGGCAGAAAATCATGGCTGTTCGCCGGCTCCGATCGCGGCGGCCAGCGCGCCGCGTTCATGTACTCGCTGATCGTCACCGCCAAGCTCAACAACATCGACCCGCAAGCCTGGCTCGCCGACGTCCTCGCCCGCATCGCAGAACTCCCGCAGCAGCGCCTCACCGAACTGCTGCCCTGGAACGGGCAACCGCAGACCTCAAGCAAGCTGACTGCTTAAGCCGATTGAGCCCGCAATAGCTGTCCTGCGGCCTTCACCAGATGCGTACGGAGTTTCACACGCCGACCAAAATGGGATCGCGAATTGCGACCGCGCAGCGCTCTTTAGCCCTATAACCCCGTCTAGTCCAAAAGCGTACTACTCCGTTCTTTTTAGGGGCGGCGCTTGGTTTGCACGATGGCGGATCGCCGCCATCATTGCGAACGCGAGCATGACGAGCGACACGTGGCGATGCCATCCGTGCCACGAGCCGCTTTCGTTGTGATCAAGACCGAGCTCGCTCTTGGTGGCCTCCAAGCTTTCCTCGATCGCCCAGCGGTGCCCTTCGACCGAGACCAGGTCCTGCATGTCAGTTCCGGCTGGAGAGGGCAACGCAACCATTGTCAAATAAACAACGACAAGCAGCATCACGCCTCCCAAAACTCATGACATTCTGCTCTGATTTCAGAGGAACAAACAGTATATGTAGTTTTTGGAAGCTGATCGGTCGATTTCGGCGTCTCTATTCAAGATCGGAGCTGCCCTCCCGCAATCGACGGTTTTGCCATTTGAACAACATGGAATTCGAGAAGGTCCGCCAGCTCGAGGCGAGCTGGGCGCCCATTCTTTTACCGCCACCGCTGCTGGCATCTTTCAAGTGCGATGATATAGTGTATCGAAAGGGTGGGTCATGGTGGACGTGACCACGCTTGGCGGTCTGATTGGGATAGGACGATATGCGAGCATCGGTTCGGCTGGAACGTAAACTCATCATGCGCGATCGGGGAACAATCGCGACCGCGTGCCTGCTGGCCGCCATTCTGCTCTTATCGTTGGTGTCCGGGCTTCGCGCCGATCAAGCGGAAACGACTGCCCTCCGCTCGGCGGCGAAGAAGGTCCAGGCCGAATGGAACGCTCAGCCGCCTAAAAATCCGCACTCCGCTGCGCATTACGGCATTTTGGTGTACCGGCCTCGTGCGCCGCTTCAGGCGATCGAGCCGGGCGTGTTGCCGTATCTTGGGGCGGTCACCTTTCTCGAAGCGCACAAACGCAACGCGCCCATCCTCTCTCCGGCTTCGGTGCGTGATGCCGATAGCCGTTATGGCGGTACGCGCTTTTCGCCGATGCTTCAGATTGCTGGCGGTTTCCTGGCACTGGTCATTGGATTTCTGGTCGGCGCGCGTGAGCAGCGGCGTGGCATGTCGCCGCTGTTACGTGGAACAGGCGTACGAGGGGCAAAGCTGGTCGCCTCCAAGACGATCGTCACGGCGCTGCTGGTCACGCTTGCGGCAACGCCAGCCCTGGTAATCGCGGCGGTGACGGTGGGCGGTGGCGACGCGGGCGCGCGTTTCGCGGCGTTGGCGGCCGGATCACTTGTCCACCTGCTAATCCTTGCGAGCCTTGGCGTGGCGGCTGGACTGTGGCTCGGCGCGGCCCGCTTCGGGCTCGCGGCCGTGGCATTTACTTGGGCGCTAGGCGTCATGATCCTGCCCCGCGTCGTCGATATCTCAGCCGAGCGCTTAGCGCCTCTCACCGATCGGGCGGTTGCAGAGAAGGTCCAGGCCGATTTCAAGATCGGTCCCGACGGTCATGGTGAAAGCGGTGCCAACAAGGTGGTCGAACAACAGGCACTTGCTCGATACGGGGTTACGCGAAAGGAGGATCTGCCGGTCAATTTCGATGCGCTGCTGATGCAAGCGGATGAAGAATATCGGGGCGGCGTCTATGATCGCCGTCTGGCCGAAGCCAACGCCGTGCGAGAGCGACAGGATGCGATCCGTCGAATCGCCTGGGCGTTCGGGCCTACGCCCGCCATGCTCGATCTATCAACACGTCTCTCCGGCGCGGATGCCGAGACGCAGCGCCGCTTCGATGTCGATGCGGAGACGTTCCGTCGAACCCTTGTCGGACGTCTCAACCGCCACATGGCTGAAAACTCGAAAACGGGTGACTGGGAGTGGACGCCGGAAGATGGCTACTTCGCAAGCTTCGCGGCGTTCAAGCCACCCACGCCGACATTGGCCGACGATGCCGCGGGTATCTGGCCGTCCGCGCTCGTGCTGCTTGGCTGGCTCGGTCTCGCCGGCCTAGCGTTGGCGTTCGCCGCCCGACGCTTCGATCGGAGCGCGCGGGTATGATCGGTGCGCTGATCCGGCTCGATCTTCGGCTCCTGTTGCTCTCACGCGCTGCGTGGCTGCTCGTTTTTCTGCTCTCGGGAGCCGCAGCGCTTGCCTTGGTAAGCGGCCTCGACTGGCGCGAGCGATTCGTACGTGCGGCCGACTCCGACCGATCCGAGATCGCAAAGAGCGAGACCGAACTCCGCGACATTTATACAGGCATGGCGAACGGCACGAAGCAGCCGACGGACGTCGACAAATTCGATGGTAACGGCGAGTTTATTCCTGACCCGCGCGACCCATATGTGGCGGGTTTCTATCATACCCAGCTTGCGGAGCTTCCGGCCGGGCCGCTGCTGGGCTTGGCGACGGGCAGTTCCGAGCTCCGCGCGACGCATCACCGCATTCAATCGGTGCCGCTCTACACGCTGCTCAAGATCGGCGAGCCGGCAGAACGGGTGAACCCCGGCGCGCTCGCGGCGGGACGCTTCGATCTGCTCGCCTTCATCATGTACCTCTGCCCACTGGCACTCGCTGCTCTCTTGTTCGACGCGACCGCACGCGAACGGGAAGGGGGCATCACGCCCCTTCTATCCGGGCTTGGTGTTGATCGTCACCGACTTCTGCTCGCGCGCGGTGTGGTGCGTGGCGGCTTGGTGATGATGGTGGCGCTAGGTGCGTCGTTCGTTGGCCTCGCGCTGGTCGACGCCCTGGGATCGACGGCGGGCCTTTGGTGGTTGGGTAGCACGATCGCCTATCTGCTGTTTTGGATCGCGCTTCTACTTGCCGTGGCGGCGTCGGGCTTGAGTGTGGTCGGTACTGCTGCGGTATCGGTTGCGCTTTGGGTGGCGCTACTCCTTTTGTCTCCCGGTTTGACCGAACGCGCGTTGCGACCCAGCGGACTATTTGAACCGCGTGTGCTGGCCGACGCCGATGTGCGCCGCATCCTGCGCGAGACCGGAGGGCCAAGCGGGATCGAAGCCGCGACGGCGCGCGTGGCCCGCGATTACTGGCGGATCGACTTCGCGACGGCCCCCGCCTGCGCCTATCGTGAGGGCGTGATCGGCGAATATGTCCAGCGGCGTCTGGTCGATGAGAGTTATGCCCGGTCGATGCGGGATGGTGCCGAGCGCGAACTGCTGTTCGATCAGCGCCTGGATCGCTGGGGTTGGCTATCGCCGGCGCTTGCCTTCCGGCGCGCGATGGAACAGGTCGCCGGGAGCGACCCCGCCCGTCAGCGCGCGTTCGAGCTGAGCGTCATCGCCTATCATGCGCGCTGGCGTGACCGCGTGACCGTGGCGATGTTTGCCTGTCGGCGATTTGATCGCGCTGCTTTCGAGGAGGCTCCACGCTTTGTCTGGACGGAACCGGCTGGAGGCGCGACGCCGATCGTCGGCGTAGGCGTGACACTCCTTTTTGCCCTTGGATTGGGAGTCGCGGCGCTCAAACGGCGTCCGCTACTCCAATAGCGATCACGCGACCGCTTCGAGGAAGAAACGACGCTCGATCTCCTCAGCGGACAAGTTGGCCGGGTCGAGGGTGAGCGCGATGCGTCCGCGCGTCATCACGATGACCTCGGTCGCAACATCGCGCGCGCGCCAGATGTCGTGCGTCGCCATCAGTACACCGACACCGGCCTCGGCGGTCCGGCGGAGCGCGTCATTGAACTCCGCGGCCGAATGCGGGTCGAGGCCGCTCGTTGGTTCGTCAAGCAGAAGCAGCGCCGACTTGCGACTTAGCGCGAGCGCCAGTCCGACCTTCTGCCGCATACCCTTGGAGTAGGTGCCGGCACGGCGGCCGAACGCTTCGGCGGCAAGCCCTGCGCTACCGAGTGCCGCATCCAACTCGCCGGTCGACAGTCGTACGCCCGAACCAATCTCCAGGAGGTGTGAAAGGTTCTCGCGGCCGGTCAACTCCTCATAGAGCGCGACATTCTCCGGTAGATAGGTCGTCACCCGCTGCGCTGCCCTGGGATCGGCGGTGATATCAACGCCGGCGACGCTGATCGTTCCCTCATCGGCCGCAATGAACCCGCCGCACATCTTCATCGTTGTGCTCTTGCCCGCCCCGTTTGGACCCAGCAACGCGACGATCGCACCTTTCGCAACGCGAAAGGTCACGTCGTTGACGACCCGATGATTACCATAAGTCTTGACGATATTCTCAAGTGCCAGTGCATCTGCGCTCATCGCTTCTCTCCGAAACTGCGGCTTAGCGTGACCACGAACTGTCGTGGCGCTTGTGGATAGAGTGCAAATAAGTTTGTTACATAGCTCCGACTGTTGGTGGCATTGTTGATGTTGACACCTGCCCGCCACCGATCTGCGAGCGTATAGGCGATACCGAGATCTAGCCGTGCGTTCGCCGGGAGCACGATCGAGTTGGGCAAGCTCGCCTGAATTTGGCTGTTCCAGGTAAAACCGCCGTTCATGCTCAGCCCCTTGGCTGGCCCATTCTCAAAAGCGTATCGAAGGAAAATTGAAGCGCTGTGTTCAGGCACTGCCGCAAGCTGCTGGCCAAAGTTGGGATCGGTCGGCTCATCCGCGCGAGTACGGATATAGGCGTAAGTTGCAATCGCTTCCAATCCAGGGGCCAGCCGCCCGGTGAGGTCGACTTCTGCGCCTCGGCTGCTCTGACGTCCGGCTGCGATCGACTGACCAAAGCTGTTGATATCTGGAATGACAACGTTTGACCGTCTGATGTCAAATCCCGCAACAGTTAGCAGCGCGCGGTTACCGAACAGCTTTTGTCGAACACCGACTTCGATCTGTCGAATCTGATCAGATTCGAACACGTCGCCATCGATGTCAAAAGCAAAATTTGGCGCAAAACTCGTGCCCCAGTTACCGAACGCAATGGTGTCCTCTGTAAGGAAATACGTAACTCCGAATCGAGGTGACAATTTAGACCCTGAAATCGGTACACCTTGACCGTTAAACTGGCCATCATTCGTCTGCCAGTCCTGGCGCAGACCGCCAAGGACTGACAGTTTATCCGTTAACTGGGTAAAGACTTGCCCATATATGGCATCACCCACGTAGTTTGAAAATCCAGCAAAAGCTGGTGTAAGCCCTCCCGGTGGCGCGGGCGCGCGTACTCCAGTAACGACGTCAAGTGGTCCCAGTATTCGCGATGAGGAATCATACGTATAGCTGTTCTCAAACCGTTCATATCCAACGAGAAAAACCGTCTCTTTGCCAATAGCGTTCGTGCGATAAATAAGGTCGGACTGCACGGTGTAACGCCACGACGATTGCGGCCCCTCAAAGGTGGTCCTGTCGAAGGTGCGGCCGTCGGGCTGCACGTTGGCGCTCACGCGCGATGAACCCATATCTATCGCGTAACCGGTGTAGAGGCCTGCGATGCGCAGCGTCAGCCCATCCACCAGACCCAAATTGGCTTCTCCGCCGACGGTCCAATAGGTTTCTCGGGCGCGCGTCGCGTCACGGTCGATGAAGGTGCGGCTTAATGGCAGCTCAAAGGTGGTCAGACCGGATGCAAGGCTGCCGTCGAGTAACGGAAGGCCTTCGTCAAAGCTATAGATTCGGCGCAAGTAACTGGCGTCCAGCCGGACTGAAACTTGATCACTCGGGACGTATTCGATTGAACCCGACCCGATATACTTTTCCGAGCTTACGAATTCGCGGAAACTATCGGCACGCTCTGCGGCTCCCGTTAGCCTGAACCGCAAGGTGGCATCTGCATTCAAAGGGCCACCGACGTCGCCTTGAATCCGATAAAAGTCGTCTGATCCCCCGAACAGGACAACATCGCCGCGAAACCGCTCCAACGGCCGCTTTGTAATGACGTTCACATTGCCAGCAAAGGCACCAGTGCCGCCGTAGAGACTGCTAATCGGACCCTTCAAAACCTCGATGCGCTCGATGCCGCTAAGATCAGCCGGATTATCACCGCGCACACCGTTCCGCAGGATTTCGTAATTGGCGAAAAAACCACGAATCAGGAATCCCGCATAGTCGCCAAAACCTGGCAATGTCTGAACGCCGGAAACATATTTGGTCACCTCCTGCGGCAATGTCGCGCGCGTATCCGTGAACAGTTCTTGAGGCAGAATGCGGATCGTGTTCGGCAGCTTTTCGACATCGACGGGAAAGCGGCTGCCGGTCGAGGACTGCCGGGCAAGAAGGCCGTCGGTCTCGGAAAATGCGTCGCCAGTGACGATAATTTCGCTGACGCGCTCATTAGGGTTAGCAGACGCCACGTCACCGGTTTCTGTGTCCACACTCTGTGCTTTTGCGGTCCCCGCGCCCAAAATCGCCAAAACACCCGCTGATGCCAAAAGTAACGCGCGCACTACGACCCCCTGTTGAAAAATACCTTGGCTGCGGTATGAGATATTGTTACATGAAATACAACTGGGCCGCTGAAGTGAGACCGTGTTTTTTGATGCTGCTCCTGGCGGCACCGGCATCGGCGTATGGACAAACGTCGCCGATCGCGCCGACACCCGCTCCCGTAGCGCCTTCGCTTTCGTTTCCGGGTAAACGCGCCGCCGAGAACGCGGTTACGCAAGCCGAAGATGCCTTTGGCGTCAGCATCGGACGCGAGGAGTTGGGGCTGTATAGCAGCGGAGATATCCGAGGTTTCTCGCCGATCGCAGCCGGCAACGCGCGGATTGATGGCGTCTATTTCGATCAGTATTTGCGGCCGATCACGCGTGTTCGCCAGTCCACGACGATCCGAGTCGGCCTTGCCGTACAAGGGTTCGTCTTTCCGGCCCCGACCGGCGTGGTGGATTACGCCCTGCGCAAGCCCGGCAACGATGCGGGTGCTTCGGGGCTCATCAACGTCGATCATCTGGGTAGCGCTTCAGCGGAGGTCGATGCGGTCCTACCTCTCGTCAAGGACAAGCTGAGCCTCGGCCTAGGCGCGTTCGTCGCCCATGGCGAGTTCTTCAACGGCACCGATGCCTATTCAGACAATCAGGGTGTCGTGCTGCGCTGGACGCCCAGCCCGAACATCACGGTCACACCTTTCTGGTCACGATCTTTCGTCCGTGGCGACGAGGCTGGCCAAATATATGTGCCTGCCGGCGACACCCTGCCACCTCGCATACCGCGTCGCCAATTCAACGGGCCAGCTTGGGCAGCCTACACGGGGACCGCCGGCTTGTACGGCAGCACCGCACAAGTGCGGCTCGGCCCGCAAACCGAACTGGTCGCGGGTGCGTTTCACTCCTTCTTCTCGGACGATCGCAGCGCGGTCAATCTCGCGCTCGACCTGCAACCGGATGGCCGGTTCAATCAGCTGGTCCTCATCGATCCTCCCTCGCGCTACGTATCGGACAGCGGCGAGATACGGCTTAGCCAAGGCTTCGTTGAAGGTAGCCGCCTCCATCGCATTCATTTGTCGGCGCGCGCACGCGATAGAGCGCAACGCTACGATGGATCGGCGGTTGTCGACCTGGGACCTCGCCAACTCGGCGAACGTGTGTTCATCCCCGAGCCAGCGCTCGCCTTTCGCGAGCAGTCCCGCGACCGTATTAAGCAATGGACCGGCGGCCTTGCGTATGAGTTGCGCTGGCGCGGTGTCGGCGAGTTCTCGGCAGGCGTCCAGAAGACCAATTATCGCAAGCAGGTCGACCGGCCCGATACCGGAAGCCAACGCACCCGCTCCAAGCCCTGGCTGTTCTACGCGACCGCCGCTGTTCAGTTCACCAGCGGTCTGGTCGCGTACGGGAGCTACACTGAAGGGCTTGAGGAAAGTGGCACCGCGCCTTCGAACGCGATCAACCGCGGCGAGCCGGTTCCAGCGATCCGCACCCGCCAGATCGACGGGGGTGTCCGCTGGGCGATCACGCCCGGCCTGAAGCTCATCGCGGGCGGGTTCGATCTTAGAAAGCCGTACTTTAACATTGACGGCACCAACCGCTTCACGGCTTTGGGCAGCATCCGTAACCAAGGCGTCGAGCTGTCCCTGAGCGGCGCGCTGACGCCACGTCTCGACGTGGTGGCAGGCGGTGTGCTGCTGCGGCCTCGCGTAACAGGGGAAGCCGTCGAACTCGGCCGGGTCGGGAACCGTCCGGTAGGGTTTGCCGCCCGCAACCTGACCGCTAATGTTGATTGGCGACCAACCGCGAACCCTGGCCTGTCGCTGGACGTACGCGTCACCCATCGTAGCGCGGTGACCGCCACCACCAACAACCGGGTCTTCATCCCGGACCAAACGCTAGTCGATTTGGGAGGTCGTATTCCCGTGAACGTCGGGACCGCCCGCGGTTCCTTGCGCGCGTCCGTGTCCAACATCTTCGATCAAGAGGGCTTCGATCTCAGCGGGGCCGGTGCCTACGAAATTTTCGCCGGTCGGCTTTTCCAGCTTCGCTTCACCGTGGACATTTGAGCGCCCGTTTGGCCTTAGCCGAAGCGGCCGATGGCTCTGTTGCAAAAACTTGGTTGAGGACGAGTTTGTCCGGCTGATGGTGGGGCTCAGCCGGTACAGATACCGAACTGCCTCTCGATCAGACGCACTTCTCCCATGATGCCGCCACCATATTGCC
>Ga0105047_10005435_pt1 | contig 21894 bp, 15 predicted proteins | sample MAT04_FD_78384 | JGI IMG/M metagenome (GOLD analysis project Ga0105047, IMG submission 78384) | Freshwater microbial communities from Lake Fryxell liftoff mats and glacier meltwater in Antarctica - MAT-04 (megahit assembly) | ecosystem: Environmental > Aquatic > Freshwater > Ice > Liftoff... | reverse complement strand
TGGGTGGTCATGACTCCCGCAGATTCAGGGCGACCGCAGATTCAGGGCGACCGCAGATGGCAACATCAAAGCAGATTTCGCGAGCCGTGCAACTACCGCAGGTTCGACCGGGAACCAAAACATGCGAGCAAAACACGCGATTATTGTAAAGAAAAGAGTTAAATCAGCGGAGGCTGGCCCATCATTCGTCGATTCACCGACAGTTGCCCGACGTGCATGGCGAAGTGTGTGGTCAGAATGTGACTGACGAGATCACCTCGAGTCCTGAGCGGCGTTTTCGCAAGCAACTCCACGCCGTGCGGCACGCTCAGATGTTCGTCGGGAAAATTCGGAAGCGAGTCACACAGTTTCGAATAACCCACGTCAATCGCGGCAAGTAACTCAGCTCGCGACGGTTTGACATCCGTCGCTGTCCCTGGCTGGGAAGCCGGACCGTAGGCTTTATGCCAGGTTTTCTGACAGAGGGACGGCAAATCCAGCATCTTAAAAGCGTAGTCGGATGAAATCGCCAAGTGCGACAGAATCCAGCGGGCAGAATGCAACTCGGGATGCGGCTGAATGTCGAGCTGATGATCTTCCAGCTCCTTCAGCAGATTGTCCAGATAAGCACGGTTGAATTTGTTGAGTCTGATTTCGTAGTGAAACATTAGTTCTCCATGACTTCCTGTTCCTTACTTGCTGCACGGTCGTTGACAATTCCTTCATACTTTTTTGTCAATTCCTGAACCTGATCTTTGGCGTGCTTGCAGTCGTCTTCTGACATCACTTTCGCTTTTTCGAAATTTTCGGCGCTCTTGTTGGCATCACGACGAACATTGCGAATGGCGACGCGCGATTCTTCGGCAAGATCTTTAATGCGACTGGCCATCTGTTTGCGGCGTTCTGTTGAGAGCGGTGGGACGTTGAGTCGAATCACGCGACCGTCGTTGTTCGGTACCATCCCCAATTCGCTGGCCGTGATGGCTTTTGCGATGGCATCCAGTATGCTGGTATCGAACGGACGTATCAGGATCTGCTGTGGCTCCGGCACACTGACGTTCGCAATCTGCTTGAGCGGCGTGGGCGATCCGTAGTAATCCACTCGTACAGAATCCACCAGCCCCGGATTTGCACGCCCGGTACGAATGCCCTTCAAGGCGTTTGTGAGCACGTTGACGGCCTTCTCCATCCGTTCTTCGGCATCCATCAGGATTTCGTCCCGGTCCATTTGAAGTTCTCCTGTTTGATCTTCGTAAGTTATGCCTGACGCGGCAAGAATCGAGCTTTTGCGAGCGGAGCAGAGTAAGCCCACCGCTTGCCCAAATAACCTGAATGATGACCGCAAAAACCAGATCGCATTCGACAGCGCGGCCATAGGCACGAATCGTAGTTTCCCCGCATTGCAGGTCAAGCGGGCACGTCCTGCCCGTTAAGGCTTGCGAATAAAGTGTTCGGCGAAACTGCGAACGTGATGACCGTTCAATACGTGAAACATCCTCAGCTTTTCGATCGTCGCTGAACCAAATCGACTCAACGGCACATGCACGATCTTCTTCTTGTACTTGCTGGCCAAACGACGCCATCCTGCCCCCGGCGGTTGATAACTCATCAGCGCGACGTGACGTTCAGTCGAATAGTGCAGGCCAGCAGCCAGAAGTCGTTCCTCCAGCGTATCGACAAAATCGAATTGCGGATCACGCCAGATATCCTGAATCGGTCGTGGAGGAAACAGGAACATACATCCGCCGTATCGAGCCAGCGCAATTCCGGGCCCAACCATTTCGTCCAGAAAACTTGTCGCAAACAGTGACAAAGTGGATTCATCATGATGCTCTGCGTGCCACGTAATCCGCCACGGATAATCTCGCGGATCAGCCGGCGAATCGAACAACATGACAACGCAGTCAATCTTTCCTCGGGCAGGTGGAAACACTTTGACGTGCAGTTCCCCGGTATGCCAGTTTCGCAGCGTCTCTCTGATGTCGAGACCATCCTTCATGCTGGCGGTGAACTTTTCTGTTTTGGCGAGATCGTTGCCAATCAAGTCCAGCGCTACGTCTTTCACATGAGTCCGAAAGCGTTCAATGGCGACATCTTCGGGCGGCCAACTGCACTGGCCAAACGGATTCCAGGACTTTTGCCATTCGACAGTGGTCTTTCGATCCGGTCGAGAATTCAGGCGACAACTTCGCCATACGACGGGATGTCCTGGCAGGCGGCTGACTGGTTCCAATTGCGTCCCGTCAGGCAACAACACGCGATCGATACCAAACCGTGCCGCAGGCGGTCCATCTTCTGAAACAAACGGATAGTCACGGGCTGCTTCTGCGACATGGATTGCGTATTGATCGCCTGCTGTCTGCTGAGCGGCGACAACGAGAGTGTAAAGGTCCGGAGTAAATCGACGCTCCATCAACGACAGGTTTCGAATGTACTTCAGACAATTCAGAAGCGTAAACGGAGTGATGCGGCGAGCACGGGATTTGAATTCTTCCCGATACTTTCCGCGTGCATAGATCAACAGGGATTTGATTCCATCAATCGACATGTTTTCGTCGTCATCCAGATCGACTCGCGCTTGTTCGTATTGCCCGGTAATGAAGGGCAATTCGCCCAGCACAAATGTCAGTGTGCGCGGTGAAACGGAGTAGGTTTCAGTCGGAATTTCTGACCAGTCGGGATCCTCAGGGCGCTCGACGGCACTGTTGAAGGCATCTCGCAGCCACGGCCAGTCCATGATGTTGCAAAGGCACAAAACAGATTCATGCCGTGCTGACAGTCGATGCAACTCACTTGCCATCCAGTAGATTCTTGTTTTCTGCTGCTCATCTTCCGGAGCCGGCAGGACCGGCAGGACGGCTGCTGCGAATTGCTCTGGCCGCACGCGCTTGAGTGCGTAGGGATCCGGCAGGACCGCCGCGCGAGGAATATAGTGATCGGTTTCAATATCAATGAAGGCCCGGACGATTCGTTCCTGTCTGGCAATCCGCAGCGCAGCAATCACGGGCTGACAGGGATCGATCGGCACATAGCTTCCCACTGCACGTTCGTTCTCATCGGCGTCAATTTCCTGCCCCGATTCGAAGTCAGTCTGCGTCCCGCTGAAGGCGGTCATCGGTTCCCGCTGCAACACAATGGAAACCTCAGGAAGACGTTCCACAGCCGATTCAACGTCCTGCTGAAATGACGGTGGCAGCGGAACAGCCAGACAGGAGTACTTCTGCGACAGCATCAGCCGCCGTACTTCGACCGCAAAATCTCCACTGCCATGAATGACGGGAAACAGCGTGATGTTACGTCCAAGCGTCAGGACTTTCGAGACAGCGTTCATGGATGATTCTGCAAAAAGCGGTGAGAGCACCTCTCTGGCACTCTTTCTCGCCGAATCATAGGTATGAACAACCACGAAATGAAGCTGTCGGCACCGAAAAGATCTCGACAATCAGCCTGGTGCAAGAGAATCAGCTTATGCGGATGAACGCCGCCGCTTGGTTGACTGTTGATTTAGGAGTGGGGCAGGCATCTTGCCTACCGGTTTGCGAAGTTATGCGGGGTGGGACAAACGAGCGAATGCAAGCGCCAGTCGATCATGCCATAGAATTCATACTAACTTCGTGGCATCCACCACTCTTCGGTAGCACATTGTTCAGCCAACTGGTGGATAAGTCCTTCCGTTTCGACCGTCATTGGGACAGCAGTCGCAGGTGCGGAAAGCAATGCGACAAATTCTTCCGGAACAGCGTATCGATCGTCCGGAACGTCCGAAATCGCAATTTCAGTATGACGCTGTTCGGATGTTTCTGCGGCAGCACTTGCAGGCAATTCGCCGTCCGTTGACAACAGAGACGCCAGCAAAACAGGAATGTCTCCGATAGTCTGTTCGGCCTCGATCGAAGTGACGCTGAAGGCTGTGGCTTTGCTCCACGGCAATGCGATACCGTCGGCTTTGACCGCTCGAACCCAAACACGGTAAGAGCCATTTGGAAGTGGATTCACTGGTGAGTAATTCGTCGTTGCAATTCCACTCTCAACGATGTAAGTGAAGTCCTCGCCGACCCACGAGACCCAAATCTCGTAGGAACTCGCTTCCGCCACGGGAGTCCATGCGATGTTCGGAATCGGAGACACGTCTGCGTTTGCGAATGGAGAAGTAATCACCGGCGCACCGCCTGTTGCCTCAAACGTGTAAGCTCGGCCCCAACCGGTGAGCATTCCTGTTGGACTGACAGCTCGAACCCAGACCTCGTATTTGCCTGGCTGGATGTCCTGCTCGAACTTGTAAGAATTTGTAGTGGATGTCGTGATCAGGTACGGTTTCGGACCGACGCTGATATCCACCCAGATTTCGTAGCGAGCCGCTCGATCGATCGCCGTCCATTCGATTGTCGGTCGAACGTCCGTCACCAGCCGCTGACCTGTCGTGCTTGAAATCACTCCGACTGGGCCAGTAATCACCGGATCTTTAATAGTCGAGAATTCGCGGTTGTCACTCCATAGGCCAATAACCACGGGCCGCGAATACGGTGTATGTGTCAACGTGCCCGGGTTGATGCTGCCGACAACATTCACCGTAACGGGAACATAGACCGTGGGGCCAACTTTAGGCACTGTGACGACACCAGATGTTTGCGGAATCTGCAGCAGATACCGCACATTCGGAGTTGTACCATCGGATACTACATCGGCGTTTTCGAATCCTTTAAGAGCAACGACGGCTGCCTTTATTTGGGCTGCAGTTGCGTCGTAACGGATCAGGGCTGTTTGCTGAGTCGTGCCTTCTATTCCTGGTGTGGTGAGCACAATTCGATAGCTACCTGAAGTCGGCGTTCCTGTCAAATTGATTTCGGTTACCTGGTGCCATCGTTTAGCTCGAACCTTAAAAACATAGTCACCCTCATCCAGCAACTTCGGAATTTGAAAGGATGTTTTCGTAAGATTCGGGGCGAAATACAATCCCGAGACTGCGCCGGAAGAGTCCCTGCTTCCTACCCAGACTTCGTAGTGAGTCGCTCCCTCAACAGGCTTCCATTCAAGTAGAATTGTCTGGGGCGCTGTTGTCCTGCTGGTGACAGTCCCTGTATTGAAGGTTTTCGTTACTGATGCCGTGGCAACCTGACTTGCACCGACGGCGACTGGAAAACTCAGGAGATGGGTAAAGTTCGGCGAAGAGCCAGTCGTCGTCACCGTTGTCAATTGAAATCCATTCAACAGCCGAACAGCAGCCTGTACCTGCGTTGTTGTTGCGTTGTACGGCAGCGGTGCCGTTCTTAAGGTTCTACCATTGGCACCAGTGCTCGTCAGTGCGATTGTGTAGGTACCAGATGTGGGTGTGCCACTGATCGTCAGCTCGACTGCTGGAGAACTCTGAAAAGTGGGAGCGGCGGGACGCAGGACTTCCACCGGCGGCGCAACATTAAACTCGTGCGGAGCACTCCAATCGGAATATCTTCCACCGTCATCAACAGATCGTACAAAAACCCGGTAGCTTCCCATCAGCAGATCGTCGGGAAGTGCGTAAGCGTAAGTATTCCCTGCCGACCGTGGAATTTCAATATCGGTATCCGGCAGTGCCCCTCCCCTGGAATCCAACGACGGATTAGTGTCCAGCTCTGGAGTCACCTTCAGAGTGATTATCTCTTTTGTTAGAGTGGTTAAATCTTTCAAGTAGATTTCAAACCGAATCGCTCCCGGAGGACTTGTCCATTCAATCGTGGGTTTGGTCTCTGTCAGATTATTCTGATTCAGAAGCAGAATGCTGTTGGAATTCACAGGTCCGATCACAGTGGGTGAAACCTGAATCACAAACAGCGTCGGTGGCGACCACGCCGATGATGATCCGTCGGAATAGTTTGATCGCACCCAAACTCGCGTCAGCCCCAGATTCAGGTCATTCGCCGGAGTAAAGCTGTTTTGCGGAGTAAAGCTGTTTTGCGGAATGCCACGCTGAATGAGTTGTACCGTGCGCTGTTCCGCGTCTGTGATCCACAGATCGTAGCTCTCCGCTGCCATGTCAGTTTTCCATTCCATTGTGGGCGTCGCATCATTGATTGGGGGTAACGCAATGGTTGAGGGGCCCGTCAACGATACGGTGGTCAACAGTGAGCGGACTTCGAGTGTTTCTACGACCGCCGGAGACTGCAATGTGACCTTGTTGCGTCGCGAACGTTTCTGGCCACTGAGTGTTTCGAACTTCATGGTCTGCTCTCTGGCAAAGTACTCAACGAAGGTTTACGTAATTCCCGGACGGGCGACCGATGGCAGTGTCACAGCACATTCAGAAATGGCGGGAAAAAATTCAGCAGCCAAAAGAAGCGCTCGTCTCGTTTAGTTATCGCCCCGACGGAAAACATGTTTTGACGGAAGACTCGATACGATCGGAAGAACACAACAAACACGTCTCGCCTGCTCGTTGCCAATTCACCAATCGAAAAATGTGCCTCAATTCGCCCCACTTCACACGGTTGAATTCACGGCAATTTCCGCCGGGATACGAACCAAGACGCTTAATTCGGCGAGTCCTAACAACTGGAACAACCGGGCTGTCTGGACTGTCTGTTACGTTTGGCGGGTAATTGGCCTGTCAGGCAAGAGAGTTGGGAAATCGGGTTCAGGAAATTCTGGCTAAATCGATAAAGGCTTCGCATCTCTATCAGTAATCACTCAGCCCACCCTAGTCTTCGACCAAATAACCTCGGTGGCTGAAAGAAGCTCCATGTCATCCCCACCAGCGACAAGTCATTCTAATGCGACCCCGCGGAACGTGATTCGTCCTTCGCAGGCTGAGATTGCTGTCTCCGTATGTCTGGACTGCGGCACACCCATTCCGGCTCGACTGGTTGAGCTGACCCGAGCCGACCTGATGATCGTCGCCGATCGGCCGCTGCGATACGGGACGCCAGTACAGTTAGCACTGTTCGGAGATCTGGTGACCACCGTGACCCAGAATAGTGGCGTCGTTCATTGGTGCCGGCCGCAGCAGAATGGTTGGCAGATCGGTATCTTCCTGACGATGCCTCTGCCAAATCGCCTGACCGAGCGAGAATGGAGTGATCTCCGCAGCAGTTTGCGATACGAATGCAACTGGAAAGCATGGATTCGCTGGGAAGGGGACGGACAACTGGAACCGGTCTGGATCTCGAATTACTCCGTCAGCGGAGTTTGCCTGATGTCCAATCGGATCGTTAAACAAGGCAGTAAATTCACGCTCTTTAGTTCAGGCGGCACCAAAGACCGAGTCGCCCTGGAAGGCAATGTCCAGTGGACACGCCAGAACTCAGATGGTGTGCAAATCGGCTGCCTGATTCACGGGCAACAGGGCCACGAATTGCCAAAAATGTTTGGCAATCTGGACGCAGTCCATTTCTCGACAGACGAACATCAATATCTTCGCAACAATTCCGACTCGCTGGAAACGCAGAACTGCGAACTCGTGGCGTGCGAACAATTCCTGCCCATGCAATGACTGCGGGTGTACCGCTCGACAGTGAATTGAGATTCTCCTGAAAGCCGATTGACGGTTTCCGCTCGATCGTTAATCTTATGTGCCATCACCCCGATGGCGCTAGATGGTGTTTCGTAGTCATATCGATTCCCGCTAAAGATCCGTAGGCCGAACTAAGGTCGCCCGTTGCCGGAACATCGCTCGCTGAACAATGCGTCGTCGAAAACCCTTTCATTCACTACGTTACTACACTGCGACCGCAGTTCCGGCAGTGCGGCGAGCTCGGTCAGGCCTACTTGAGACTGGATCTTATTTCGGGACAATTCCCAAGCGAAATTGAATTTCATGAAGGATCGTGGCGTGTCTGCTGTTGAATGGAAATCACTGTCGCAGGTTTCAATGATGTCACCCGGCACGAATGGTGGGACACTGTTGCAGTTGAGCGGAAAGCTTCTGTCGGATGCACTCAAGGTACAGAGTTTTGACGCCTTCATCCGTACGGCATTGTCGGAGATCGCTTCGGAATTGTCGGTGCAATGGATCGGACTGGCTCTGCGCGTGCCGGGGCCAGGCTGGGACGTGATCGCCGAACACGGGCAGCAGGCGATGCCCGTTCGTCCTGTCGCACTTTGGGACGAGGCGCTTGATCGGGACGCGGCAGGCGTTCATCGTGCCGAACAGAGCAAAATCTATGCGGCATTTCCACTGACAGCGAGTACCCCGTTTGCGAATCTGCTGGTGACTGCGGCACGCCATGCTGATGACGACCTGGCAGAATCGGGCCTGATGATGACTCGCTCGCTGTCAATGGCACTCACGCTGGTTGATCACGAACTGAGAACGCGCCAGCAAGTGGATCGCCTGCGTTCAACGCTGACGATCGCATCAAAGTTGTCAATGGCCGAAGACGCTGCCCCTCTTTTGGAATTGATCGCTCAGGAGGCGACGCGATTGTTGAATTGTGATCGGAGCAGCATTTTTTTGTGGGACCGCGATCGTAACGAAGTGGAAGCTCGTCCGGCACTTGGCGTCAAGAATTCATCGCTGCGACTTCCGGCAGGTGAAGGCATCGTGGGAGAGACTCTGCGAACAGGAAGATCGATCAACGTCGATGACGCCTACGAAGATCCGCGATTCAATCAGGAAGTCGATCGCAAATACGGCTACCGCACGCGAAATCTGATCTGCGTGCCGTTGCGTGATGCCCAGAACAATGTTGTTGGTGCTTTCGAAGGCATCAATCGGAATGACCAGCGTCCGTTCACTGAGGACGACATCGAATGTCTGTCCCAATTAGGGACTCAGGCCGCCGTCGCTCTTCGGAATCTCCAGGAACGCAATCTGCTGCATCGCAGTCATAGTCAACTGGCGGAGCAAGTCACGAAAGGCGTGTCGATTGTCGGCGACAGCATGGCGATTTCTGCTCTGCGTGATACCGTTCGAAGACTGGCTTCGACCGATTTGCCGGTGCTTGTTCTGGGCGAAAGCGGCACGGGCAAAGAAGTCGTCGCACAATCACTGCACTACGAAGGTAACCGCGCGAATTGTCCGTTCGTCGCAGTCAACTGCGCGGCGTTGACGGAATCATTGCTGGAAAGTGAGCTGTTCGGCCACGAACGCGGCGCGTTTACGGATGCTCGCGAAATGCGCCAGGGCAAGTTTGAGCTTGCGGATGGCGGCACACTGTTTCTTGATGAAATCGGTGATATGAGTGCCGGTGGACAGGCGAAGTTGCTCCGTGTCCTTGAACAAAAAGTCATCACGCGGGTTGGTGGATCACAGACGATCCCGATCAATGTGCGGATTATCGCAGCCACAAATTCCAATTTGAGCGAAGCGGTTCGGGCAAAAAGATTTCGCGAAGATCTTTATTATCGCCTGGGGGTTGTCACGCTGGATCTGCCAGCATTGCGTGAACGTCCGGAAGACATTCTTCCGCTGGCCGAATTCTTTCTTCGCCGCTTTGCCGTTCAGGCGAAACGGCCTCATTTGCAGTTATCTTCCGAAGCGCGACGGCGATTGCAGTCGCATTTGTGGCCGGGAAATGTCCGCGAACTTCGTAATCTGATGGAACGCATCGCATTCCTGTGCCCCGGTGACCGCATTGAACCTGAAGATCTGGCCTTCATGTTAAGTCCCGAGGCAGACAGTTCCAAAATGCCTGCTTTGGATTTAGGGCTGGATGCGGCGACACGCGAATTCCAACGCGATTTTATTCGACGCAGCATTCATCATGTCGCAGACAACATGACAGACGCGGCGAAACTTCTTGGCCTTCATCGATCTAACCTGTATCGCAAAATGAAACAGTTGGAGATGAAGGAAGTCGGCGGGATGGAATGATGTTTCGCCTGCTGGCTTTTCATAATGGACGTCGTCTTGACCGCGAGTTTCGACTTCTCGACGGCAACGAATACATTCTTGGTCGCGGCGAGGATGTTGAATTGCACGCAGACTGGGATGAAAGCATCTCTCGTCGGCATGTCACGCTTCACGCAACCGCAGACGGCTTAAGAATCAGTAAACTGCCAGAAACGTCGAATCCTGTTTTCGTCAATGGCGAGGTCGTGGCAGCCGCAACACTGACTTCCGGTGACTCGTTCGTGATCGGGGCCACGCGATTTGAATTGCAGCAGGTGACTCAAACCGATTCACCGAATCACTATCCCGTTCAACAGCTCGCAATTGATCGCCAGCAATTGCAGCGAATTCGCTATGACGATGCCGCCATGCGGATTGAAGTGCTCACGAGTCTCCCGTCCGTGATTCGTGAATCGGGGGTCGAACGCGATCTGCACATTCGTCTGGCCAGCCTGCTTCTTGCCGGTGTTCAGCACGCCGACGGTGTCGCGATCGTCGGGCATTCCGATCTGAAAAAACCTCGCGTGTTTCATCAGGAACAACGCTTTGAAACCGGGATGCTGATGCAACCAAGTGTGCGGCTGATCTCTGAGGCAATGGAACAACAGACAACAATTCTGCATGTTTGGGACAATGCGGAGACGTTGGCCGAACAGTACACTCAGGTTGTCGGATATGGCTGGGCGTTTTGCTCACCCTTCACCGACATCAGTGGAGATCGCGGGCTGTATGTGACGGGCCGAAGTATTCCGGAAGACAGGAGCGCAGGTCAACGGCGATTGCATGCCGATATCAAGTTCACCGAATTTATCGCAGATATCGTCGGATCACTGCAACGACAGCGGCGGCTGGAACGTCAGCAGTCCGGTCTGCGTCAATTCTTTTCACCGCCAATTCTGGAAGCGCTGGGGCAGGATCTTGATACGTCGATGCTGGAACCTCGTGAATGCGATGTGACTGTACTCTTCTGCGACCTGCGCGGGTTCAGCCATCGCGCGGAAGAGGAATCGGACAATCTGACGGGATTGCTGGAACGAGTCAGCATGGCGCTGGAAGTGATGACCAGTCAGATACTGCGATTTGGCGGCGTCACAGGTGATTTTCAAGGCGATGCAGCACTGGGTTTCTGGGGCTGGCCAATTGCCTCAGACGAAGCACCTTTAAACGCCTGCCGCGCGGCATTGGCCATACGGGAAGAATTCAGCAAAGCGCAGGCCGACCCTGATCATCCATTGAAAGATTTTGAAACCAGCATCGGGATTGCTCATGGCCGCGCCGTGGCGGGAAAAATCGGTACGCGAGAACAGGTCAAGGTGACAGTGTTTGGCCCCGTCGTGAATCTCGCGAGTCGCCTGGAGAGCATGACGCGCGAACTGCACGTGTCGGTGCTGATCGATGAATTCCTTGACAAACAGATTCGTGAGAAACTTCCCAAAGACGAAGGCCGCGTAAGGCGACTGCTGCAGGTTCTGCCCTACGGTATGGATCGCACGTTGCTCGTGAGCGAGCTTGTGCCGCCGGAATCGCGCAACCCGGCATTGTCGGATCAGCATCTCTCAGATTTCGAACGCGGTGTTGCTTTATTTATCTCTGGACAATGGTCCGAAGCGTGGAAGTTTCTGCATCGCATGCCCGCCGAAGATCGCGCTCAGGATTATCTTTCCATGTTGATCACGCAGCATGATCGTAAGTCGCCGGCTGACTGGGACGGAATCGTCCGTATGAAAAAGAAATCGGGGTAATGAGAGAAGCTTCAGATTTCGATTCAGACTTCGACGCAGATGAAGAAGTCTCCTTGCTGCAACGACTCAGAGAATGCCCGGAGATTTTTGCGGCGATCACAGACAGTACCGCCGCAGAACTCAGCAGCCAGCGCAAGTTGCGAAGTGTGTTTGACGATGATCTCGTACGCGCTGCGCTGTCCGTGCATCAGGCGCGACAGCGCGCCGCCGGGTTACTGCCGGATTCAGAACAACTGTGGCTGACTCGCGTCGGACTGGAGCAATCGACTGCGTGGGAAGTTGCCGCTCATAAGGCAAAACGATTTTCGTCATCTCCGGAAGTTTCCGACTTGTGCTGCGGAATTGGTGTGGACGCAGCCGCCATCGCAGAATCGTCAATTGTTACCGCGATGGATACAGACGCATCAATGTGTCTTCGCACCGAATGGAACGCAAGCGTCTGGAATCGCTCCCAAAACGTCCAGACGCATTGCGGCAACGTGACGGAGCATGACTGGTCCGGCAAGGTGGTTCATATTGATCCGGATCGTCGTTCCGGACGCGATCGACCGACGAAACGCCTGGAACTCTATCAACCAAATCTGGAATGGATGCAGCAACTCACCCGCACAGCGATTGGTGGCGGGATCAAGATCAGCCCCGCGAGCAATTTTCTGCAGAAATTTCCTGGCTGCGAAATTGAACTCATCAGTCTGAATGGAGAATGCCGCGAAGCCACCGTCTGGTTCGGGAGTCTCGCCGGGCAACACGCATTCCGAGCGACTGCGTTGCCTTCTGGCGAATCCATCAGTGCCGATCCATTGTCTGCCTGGACGAATGTCGTTCCTTCTGCTGCGGAATACATCTTCGATCCCGACCCGGCGATCGTACGTTCCGGACTGATCGATGTCCTGGCCGAACAGCATTCCATGCAGCGCCTCGACGCAGAGGAAGAATACCTGACGGGTTCTGTTTGCGTGACATCCGGCTTTGTTACGGCCTTTCGAGTCGAAGCGGTGTTATCCGGAAACCTGAAAGATCTTAAACGACATCTGCGGTCAGATCCATCGACGCACTATGAAGTAAAATGCCGTCGTATCCCCACAAACGCTGATACCGTCCGCCGCCAGCTTCCCACCGGAACAGCCGCGCCGCGCGTCATCTTCTTCGCCAGAATTTCCGGTCGAGCAACCATCGTTGTCGCTCGTCGTGTCTAAGTCCGGTCAGGCGAACGGCGGTTGACCACTCGATCCTTACACGTCTTTACTGTCAGGTGCTGAGTACCAATTGCCGTCTGGTATCAACATTCCATCGCGGAGAGCAGCGAATAAAATCGCGGTGACGAGATCAGCAGTTGTACCGGGATTCCGCCGATTGCCGTCTGCACGAAGAAACGAATCGAATTCCGCATACTTCCGTGACGATTCCTCCCTGGCCAGCCAGCCGCTGTTAAGAAGATTCTGTGCTTTGTCACGAACCTCGTCTGACATCTGCTGGCCGCACTTGCGAGCGACCAAACTGTCGCCAAATGCTGCCAGAAGTCGGACGGACAGAAGTGTGATCTGTTGCGGCTGCGGCAGTGATGTCTCAGCCGCTTCCTGCAACCAGTCCTGACCGCAATGAAGGACCTGTTCAAATCCATTGGCGTACTGAGCGGCAACCATGTCTCGATCGGCCGCAAGTCTCATGCACTCGACCAAATCGACGGTTGGTTCGTGGTATAGATCCTGCTCTTCCGTTCGTCCAAGTCCGGCTGGCTGCGCGATTCGAATGGCTTCGTAGACCAGCCGACTGTCATTCACGGTTGTCGAACTCAATACGGCGGCAATTCCTTGTGACAAAGATTGCTCCCGAGGCACCATCGCGAGTGGAGCAAGCAGCAGGATGATTCCAAGATTCGTGTTGTGTTGGACGACCGTTCTCGTGGCTTGCACTGCTTTGAGAATCACGTCTCCAAGCACACTGTTGCTGTCGGATTGATGGACCGGGTGGCCGAGGCTGGACTGAGCGGAGCGAAGGAAGCCCCGGGGATGCAGGCAGTCGCTCTCGAATCGTGGCGAACCAGCCGCAAGAATTGGAGAAATCGCACGTGCCGACTTGAGAAAATCCTCGGTCGATGCATCGGCAAAATTCTTACCTGGCGCGACGTTTCCCGGTTTGGGACTCATCACCTCCATCCGACAGGCGGTTTCAAGCAGTTCTGCCAGTGATCGATTATCGCAGGGCATGGCTGATTGTCTCTCAACCGAAGTACTCAACCGCGTTTCGAAAGATCTTCATCCCGTCGCCTTCGCCGCGAAGACCAAGTCGTGTCCACTGCGGATGCTGAGTCGCAAACAAGAATCGTTCCGGATGAGGCATCAATCCGAGAACTCGACCGGTGGTGTCGCACAGGCCGGCGATATTGGCGATCGAACCGTTTGGATTTTCGGGTTCCGGCAGCAAACCAATGCGCGTCGGGTCGTTCGCTGTTTTCAGCATCTCGTTCGCCGCTGGTGACCAATAACACGCCGCCAGTTGCGAGTTTTCGCGAAGCATGTCAAGGAGGTCTGCCTGCTTGAACGCGATACGGCCTTCGGCATGAGCCATCGGGACGTCAAATTCGTCAATGCCTTTCAGAAAGACGCTGTTGCAGGATGTGACTTTCAGACGCACCCAGCGATCGGTATACCGACCATTGCTGTTCCATGTGAGCGTGATCTGATCTTCCAGGGATTTCTGTGCCGCGTCTTCAATACCACGTCGCATAATTAGTCCGGCTTTCAAAATTGTCTGAAAACCATTGCAGATCCCGAGCACTAGTTTATCGGCCTGCAAAAATTCCCGCATGGCTTCGTTAAGCTGTCCGCGTAGTTGGCGCGAAAAAATCACACCGGCACCAAGATCGTCGCCATAGCTGAATCCACCGGGAATACACAGGATCTGATACTGCCTGAGCTGCGAGGGAACTTCGAGCAGTCGAAAAAGATGGATTCGATGTGCTTCCGCGCCAACCAGCTCAAACGCATGAGCAGTCTCAATGTCACAATTCGTACCAGGGGCGCGGAGGACGCAGACTCGAGGAGCAGTCATGAGATTCGGTTCAACTTCTAATCTAAGTGCGTTCGTCGTTGAGATGTTCTGGCGAGCGGTGGGTGTCCGCCCGTCAGATTGAACCCAAACTGCTCGGAGGGCTTACGCCGCTCCGCTCGTCAGGATTCAATTCCTGCCGAAACGATGTTACCACGGATTGCGCCTTATTTCACTTGGACCACCAATCGCCTCGGCGAAATTCTCGCCGACATGGTACGACGGGCTTCCAGCCTGTCGAATCCCGTTCAATTAAAAGTAGGGTGCGACAAGTGAGCGAACGCAGGCACACCAATTCGTGACTACATCCGTATTCCAATCTGGTACGTCAGAAACGCTCCGATGTAAGCCAGAACGGTCATGTAGACAAATGAGAAGATGGGCCAGCGCCAGCTATTGGTTTCGCGGCGAATGACCATCAGAGTCGAAACGCACTGCGCACACAAGGCAAAGAAGACCATGATCGAGACAGCGACCGGGATCGAGAAAACGGGGGTTCCGTCCGGCCATGTTGCGGCCTTCAGCGTGGCGCGAAGTCCGTCACTTTCTTCATCGACGTCGCCGCCAAGACTGTAAATTGTGCCCAGCGTGGCGATCACGACTTCTCGTGCCGGAAACGACGCAATCACGCCGACTCCGATACGCCAGTCCCATCCGAGTGGTCTGACAAGCGGTTCAATCGCAATTCCTGTACGTCCCAGAAAACTGCTCTGCAGAAGTTGTGCGTTCTGTAGATTCAACTGGGACGACAGAGCGTCAATCTCAGTGGCGTGAAGTTCTTCGTCAGCGGCCTGAAGGGATTCAATCTTCGCCGCCAGTTGATACTGCTGAGTATGATCGCCAGGAAACGTTCCGGCTGCCCACACCAGAACACTCGTCGCAAAGATCAACGTACCAGCACTCACGACGAACGACAGGCCGCTCTCCCAGACACGCATCAGCACCACACGAAGGGACGGCATCCGATAATCGGGCAACTCAAGCAGAAACGGCGACGGCTCGCCGCGCAACAGTGTACTGCGCAGGATCAAGGCTACTGGTACGGCAACCACCAGTCCAAGTGTACTCATCGCAAACAGCACAACGGCTCGCAACGGAAGCCAACCGCCCAGCAGACGCGAATCCGGAATAAATGCACCGATCATCAAAACGTAGACTGGCAGCCTTGCAGAACAACTCATTAACGGCGCGATGAGAATTGTCACTAACCGATCCCTCCGATCGTCGATCACCCGTGTCGCCATAACGCCCGGAACTGCGCAGGCAAACGATGACATCAACGGCAGAAACGAGCGACCGCTCAGCCCCAGCAGTCCCATGAGGCGGTCCATCATAAACGCCGCACGGGCCATGTAACCGCAGTCTTCCAGCAGGCCGATAAACAGGAACAGCAGGCAAATCTGGGGCAGAAAAACAATCACCGATCCGACACCCGAGACAATCCCTTCTGTCAACAGACTCCGCAGCGGACCCGGTGCCACGAAATTGACGATTTGAGAACTGATCCAGCCGAGCAGCCCTTCAACACCTTCGCTCACCGGTTGTGAAAACCAATAGATCGTTGAAAACACGAGCAGCAAGACACTCAGACAAATGAGAAATCCGAAGATTCGATGCGTTAACACAGCGTCGAGACGATCCGTCACGGTCGCCGATGTTGGTTTAGATCGAGTCTGAACTCGCCGCAACAACTGATGAATGAATTTGTATCGCTGCGTGGCTTCGACACCCGGAATTTCATGGCCTGCGGCAGCGAGCAGTTTTCGAGACTCGGCCAACGCATCACCGTATGTGGACCCGGCATCATTCGTCAGTAGACACTCCACTGAACCGGCAGGATCCAGCAGGCTTCTGCTTACCAGAAACGGTGAACGTCTCTCTGCAGGGATTCCACGAGTCGTAAGGAATTCTTCAAGTCTGTCAATTTCGGTTGCAATCGGCTCCGAAATAATTTGAGTGACTCTCGATCGAGGCGTATTCAATGCCCTCTCATCGCACTCCGAAGACTGCAACGATTCCACAATCGCCGCTTTCAGCTCCGTCAGGCCTTCGCGTTGTGTCGCGGACGTTGTCACAACAGGCACGCCAAGTTCCTGACTCAACAGTGTCGTATCGATCTGAATCCCCGCATGAACAGCAGCATCCCACATGTTCAGACAGAGAATTACCGGACAATTGACTTCTACGACCTGTGTTGCAAGATACAGATTTCGTTCCAATGCCGATGCACTGCAGATGCACACGATCAGGTCCGGCCGGGGTTCGTCGCAACAGCCAGTCAGCACTTGCACCGCCACCATTTCATCAGGTGACTTCGGAGACAGACTGTACGTCCCCGGAAGGTCGATGAGCTCGATATGGCGGCCAGCCCATTGCGTCCGTCCGATGCGTTTTTCGACGGTCACGCCGGGATAGTTTCCCGTTCGCACTCGCATTCCGGATAAGGCATTAAACAGAGTGCTCTTGCCGGTATTCGGATTGCCAATTAACGCGATTCGGGCAGGGCGAACAGCGGAAGGGCGAGTAGTTGGCGAAGCGGCAGTCACGGCAATACGACACTCCGGCGATTACGTTGCGGCAAGTTGCAACTCAGCGACCGGCATAGAGGCGACAGAATCTGACCATCCCGCAGCATCAGTCACAGTAATACAAGCGGCTTCGGCAATTCGCATGGAAATCAAGACACTGTGGACACGGTATTGAATCGGCCCGCCAAAGGGAGCCCTGCGAAGTACTTCCACCGCCGCCCCAGGCACGAAACCCATCTCCATGAGTCGCGAAGCAACGCGGTTTGCCCCTGAAATTGCCGTAACAATCGCAGATGATCCAAGAGTCAAATCGGCCAATCGTTTTGTCTTCATAAAACCATCGCCTGCTCAAAAACGGGAGAAACACGGTCCAAAACAGACCAAATGTCCTGAAACCCAGATATTGAAGGCACGCCAAAGGCATGTCGCAAATGAGACTCAGTCTCACTTCGCATAGGAAGGATATCGCAGTAATGCCTCGCCGGGCCACAGGCTTTAGCTCGGATTTCGTCAAATTCCTGCGAATTGTTGATTACGAGATTCCGGCCACATGCAGAGCCAGCGCATAAATCGCCCGAATTTCGAGGACGCGATCATTTGCTTCGAATAAAGCGGCTATCGCTTTCTTGTGGACTTTCATTTTCAGCCCACCCACGCCGATGGCCCCATAACGAATGACCCCGTCAACTTCGACCGCCTTATCCATCACGCCGATGTCTGCGATTCCTGCTGGAGGCACGGCATTGAGGTCGATGGCCAGCTTCAGTCCCTGGATTCTTTGCAGCGCACCGGGTTCCAGGAAACAGACACCAGCAGCCCCGGCAGCAACGATCAACTCGGCGTCTCGGCACAACGCTTCGAATTCAGACGGTTTTGAAGCACTCGCCGGACTAACCGTGGCACGATTTACTTTCGCACGAATCGTTTCGCACGCCCCCTCAGCCCGATCCAACGTCCGGGACACCAGCGCGACTTCAGATTTTTCCAAAGCCAGCAACTCCGCAACTCGAATCCCGACCGGGCCGGTGGCCCCCAGTACGATCGATTTGCATCCGGCAAGACTGACATGCTTCCTGGCGCTTGCAATCGCGGCGGCAGCCGTTGTATTGCATCCGTTGGAATCCATCATCACCGAGACCCGCATTGGCCCGAAGAATGTCTTTGACACTTTCCGAAGCAATGTTTCTCCCGCAGCGACATCACTGCCGCCAATGAAAATCGCAGTAGACTTCAGATCCGCCGGACCGCGTGTGAAGATCAAGCCGTGGACAAGTCCGGTGACGTTATCCGGTGTCACCGCAGCATGAGGCAACAGGAGTTCTACGCCAGCATCGACGGCGACCACCTGATCGAAAGTACTGGCATGGACGTCCGTGTCGAATTGGGCAAGTATTGTTTTCAATTGCAATTCCGGATGCTTCGGGTCAATGGAAAAAGGTCCGCAGGATGATACCGGGCATTCCCACTTTCGCAAGTTCGCAGAACGATCGAAAACGCGATTAAAAACTGCTACCCTGCTACGATGAATGAACTGCCCGTCATCGGTGTCACGGAACTTATCACGGCCTTCAAGGAAGTTGTAGAAACTGCCTTGCCGCCATGCAGTGTCGAAGGCGAAGTTTCAAATTGTAAGAAAAGTCCTTCCGGCCACTGGTATCTGACGCTTAAAGACGACGCCTCTGAAATCAGCGCCGTGATCTGGCGCAGCGCGGCGGCGCGAATGAAATTTGTGCCAAAAGACGGCATGAAGGTGCTGGCGACAGGTTCCTTGCAGGTTTATGTGGCTCGCGGTACATGTCAATTCGTCATCACACAACTGATGCCACAGGGAATCGGCGAACTGGAAATGGCTTTTCGCCAGTTGCGTGACAAACTGGCGGCCGAAGGCTTATTTGAGGAATCTCGCAAGCGCAAGATTCCGCGTATTCCAAATCGTATTGCCCTGATCACAAGCCCATCGAGCGCCGCCGTTCGCGACATGATTCAGGTGATCACACGACGCTGGCCTGGCGCAAAGATCGTGGTTGTGCCCGTCCGCGTTCAGGGCAAAGAAGCGTCCGACGACATTGTGAAGGCTCTGCGAAACGTGCATCGTATTCCTGAAGTTGACGTTGTTATCGTCGGTCGCGGTGGCGGAAGCCTGGAAGACTTGTGGTGCTTCAACGAGGAAAAAGTTGCGCGTGCAATCGCGGCATGTCGGGTTCCGGTGATCAGTGCGGTCGGCCACGAAATCGATGTGTCGATTGCCGATCTTGTCGCCGACCGTCGCGCGCTGACACCCAGTGAAGCCGGTGAACTGGTCGTGCCGTCTGCTGCCGATCTGCGTGATTCACTGAATGAGTTGGCTCAACGAATGCGGCAGACACTTCGCTATTCACTCGAGAGAATGCGACTCCGTCTGAGTGCCATCGAAGCAAGATCGGTTCTGCAACGTCCGATGACGCTGATCGATCAGCGACGCATGGCGTGCGACGAACTTGGCCAACGTTTGGTATCCTCCACAAAACTTTTCGTCGAACGCCGCCAGCAAACCGTCGCCCGCATCGCCGCGTCTCTTCATGCCCTCAGTCCTCTGCTGGTTTTATCACGCGGCTTTTCGTTGACTCAAACAGCCGACGGCACCGTGCTGCGACACAGCAAACAAGTCGCCGCAGGAGATACACTCGTGACACGTCTGGCAGACGGAGTTGTGAATTCGACAGTCAATCTGTCGTAGCCACGAATCAACACGAGGGAGTCGCCCGATCGGTCCTCAAATCAGGCGCTAAACACTGGCGCCACGACGAAGGAATCCGACCTGAGGAGAGGTCGGACTACGTTATTCCGAAGATCGTCAATCCCCGAATTGCCACGCCCACGATTCACCGTCAGCTTGGCGCTAGTGTTTCGGATACTGCGGCGGTGATTTTCCGGTTCGCCTGGTCACTCGCGGATACGTCATTCTTGACCATCTGATTCACAGACGGCGGAGACACGCACATTGCGGCCCCAATTTCTGATTCCGCCGGAGGACGACCATGCCGAGCGGTGTAGGTGTAAATGTTGCCATGATGTTTCTTTCTGAAGCTATTCAGTAACTCCGTTATTGGCCGCTTCAGACGAATGGTGGACGTCCTGAATCTGTAGCACTGGCGTCAGACCACTTTTTGTCAGGCTGTCCAGGCAATGACGTCTTCTGCCTGAGCTCCGATGATCAAGAGCGACTGTATCCGACCCCTGTCGCCGCTCTGCCTGGAAGATGCCAAACGCGGGGTGGAAAAATACGTACTCGAATACAACACCATTCGCCTGCACAGCGTTATCGGCTATGTGACCCCGCTGGCGATGCTGGAAGGCAGGCAGCAGGCGATCTTTGATGAACGCGATCGCAAGCTCGAACAAGCTCGACAACTCAGAGCCAAAACTCGTGCCGACAAATCTTCCGGAAAGTCCGAAGATTCCCTCAGCAATCAGGAACCTACAGCGTATCTTATTCCTGTCGTCGCGGAAGACAGGGCTCTGCCGGGAGGCAACCCGAGCGGCGCTGCGATGCCGTTGACGGAAGCCTGTGCTGGTCACGTCTGATCAGTTCAGGCTCCTTCAAAAACTATTCCGTTAATGGCCCTATGCGATAAATCCCGGGGGTTTGGGGGCTGGCCCCCAAGTCCACGCACCCAAGTCCACGCAATTCCAACTCCGAATCCTGTTTCCAAACCTGTTCAGCTTCACTCCATTACTTGCCTATTCTCAACACCCGTTTTCACAACTTACGCTGAACCAATACAGTAAAGACATTCAAATTGGACTTGATGATCTTGAAGCAGGCCGGTCGTCGCCATTGGACGTGGAAGACATCATCAGACGCGGTCGCCAAAGACTTGAGGCGTCACGAGCGTCCCAGTCATGACCGAAGTCCACAAATCCCGTGCTGCCAGTATTGATCTGGATAATGTCTGGTCCTATATCGCCGCCGACACTTTTATACGACGAATTCTTGCCAGGTGTCAGTCGTATTCTCATCAGCCGCATCTTGGGGAATCGCGTTCTGAACTTGGACGTGAGGTGCGTTGTTTCTCCGTCATCGCATGCGATGGAGAGAAACCTGTGTCACGGTCAGATGTCAATATTCGGCTGAGTGAAATTGTCTGTCACTTTGAACAGTTGGAAGATCCTCGATCGACCATTAATCGGCATCATCCTTTGCCGAGTGTCCTCACGATTTCGTTGATGGGAGTTCTTGCAGGAGCTGATGGGCCGACAGGAATTTCCAGGTGGGCTGTTGCTAAGAAAGATCTGCTTGTGCAGGCACTCGACCTGCCGTATGGGTTGCCTTCGCGATGCGTGATTCGGCGCGTCCTGTCGGCTTTGAAAGTCGATGCGTTTCAATCCTGCTTTGCCTGCTGGCTGAATTCGCTGCGGGATGCGGCAAAAGAAAAAGCGGGCATCAACGCGGAAGAAAAAGATCACATGGCGATTGATGGCAAGACCATGAGGCATAGTCACAATCGTGCGAAGGGACTCGGCCCCATGCACATGGTCAGTGCCTGGTTGTCGGAGTTCGGGCTGACGCTGGCACAGGTGGCGACGGTGGAGAAATCCAATGAAATCACAGCGATTCCGGAACTTTTGAAACTGATCGACCTGAAGGGATCCGTCATCACCATTGATGCGATGGGGACTCAAGTGGCGATCGCTGAACAGATCGTCGATGGTGAAGGGGATTATATTCTCGCGTTGAAAGCGAATCAGAACACCCTGTTTCAACAAGTGCTCAATTGTGTTGAAGACCACATCACCGATGACTTCGCACGTCTGA
>Ga0105047_10005434_pt1 | contig 21895 bp, 22 predicted proteins | sample MAT04_FD_78384 | JGI IMG/M metagenome (GOLD analysis project Ga0105047, IMG submission 78384) | Freshwater microbial communities from Lake Fryxell liftoff mats and glacier meltwater in Antarctica - MAT-04 (megahit assembly) | ecosystem: Environmental > Aquatic > Freshwater > Ice > Liftoff... | reverse complement strand
TGCCAACGTCTATGCCGATCGCGCTTGTTGCGGTCGGCGCGGACAGCTCAACCTCACGCTCTGTCTGGATCGACACGAACCATTTGCCGCAGGATTGGCTCACGGTGACGTTCTTCGCCGCGCCAAGAATGGCTCGACTGTTGCGGTATCGCAGCCAGCCTAGCTTTGGCAGGAATATGCGGCTGTTAGTCTGGTCGATCTTGAATTGCTTTTGATCTGGGTAGCGGAAGCTCTCGCCCGATCCCTTCTTCTTAAAGCGCGGGAAGTCGGCGCGTTTGGCGAAGAAGTTTGTGTAGGCGCGCTCCAAGTCCTTGAGGGTTTGTTGTAACGGATGTACCGGAGCATCGCCCAGCCAGAGCGTGTCCGAGCCGTTGCGCCATTGGGTGAGCGCCTTGCATAACCCTGCGTAGCCGAGCTTCTTCTCGCCGCGCTCGTAGATGTCCTTTTGCAAGGCGAGCGCCTTGTTGAAAACGAAGCGGCACGAACCAGAGAAGCGGCGCATATCGCGCTGCTGTTCACCGTTTGGTCGAAGCTCAAATTTGTAGGCTTGAAGGCGTTTCATATCACTATATTAACGTACAGTTCCCTGATGTTGTTGACGATAGGACGGCTTCGCCGTCCGCGCTATCCTTCCCCGCCCTGAAGGACAGGGCTTGTCGCGCACTTCTGGTCAAGCCGGTGCCGCATAATGTCGCCAATCTGATCGTCTGAGCCGCCATGTACTCCACGCCACTATCCCTCACCACTGATACCCATTTCGAGTTGCCTTCGTTTCTGCACGAGGCGGGTGCCGAGAATCCCTGGTCGCATGCGAATTTGGGCGGGCGCGATATCCACAGTTTTCTCGCCGCGCCGGTGTTCGATACCAGCGGCAACCTGTGGCTGGCAGATACACCGTTCGGGCGGATCTTCCGTGTCACGCCGACCGGCGAGTGGGATTTGATTACCAAGTACGACGGCTGGCCGAGTGGTCTGAAATTTCACGCGGATGGACGCTTGTTCATCGCCGATCAGCGGCACGGTATTTTGCAGTTTGACGTGAGCCTGAGAAAGCTGTCGCCGGTGGTGACGCACTATGTTGGACAGCGATTTCTGGGTGTCAGTGACCTCGTTTTTGCGACCAACGGCGATTTGTTTTTTTCCGACGCCGGCCAAAGCGGCTTGCAGGCGGCCGATGGCGCGCTGTATCGCTTGAAGGCGAACGGCGAGCTGCAGCGATTGGTGGGCGGTATTCCCGGCCCGACCGGTGTCGCGTTGTCGGTCAAGGAAGACACGATTCTGCTCGGGGTCGCCGGCGACAACGCCATCTGGCGCGCACCACTCGTCGAAGGCGGCGTGTCTAAAGTGGGCCGCGCCATTCAGTTGTCGGGCGGATTTGGCGCAATTGCCGGTCCGGGCGGCATCGTTACCGACAGCGACGACAATGTGTTTGTCGCGCACAACGGCATGGGCTGTGTGTGGATGTTCGATAAACGCGGCGAGCCGAAATACCGTGTCGATTCATCGCGCGGAGATTGGATCAGCGGTCTCACGCTCGATCCAGCCGACCCGCGTACTATCGTGATCACCGAAGCGCAGACCGGCGTGCTGTTAAATGCCAGCCTGCCGATGTATTGAGACGCCATGAGCGCTGACGAAACACTACCCGACGGCGCGTTTGATAATTTCCGTAACGAAATGAGTTACGGCGACTACCTGAAACTCGATCAGCTACTGTCTGCGCAGCAGCCGCTGTCGGCTGAGCCAAACGAATTGCTGTTCATCATCCAGCATCAGGCCACCGAATTGTGGATGAAGATGGTGCTGGCCGAGTTGCTGCGGGCGCGCGATTGTGTCAAGCGTGAGGATTTGCCGCCCGCCTTCAAGATGATGGCGCGCGTGTCGCGCATCATGAACAACCTAATCCAGTCTTGGGACATCCTCGCGACCCTGACCCCGACCGAGTATTCGGCGTTCCGCGATTCGCTGGCGAAGGCGTCCGGCTTCCAGTCGCACCAGAACCGTATGCTCGAGTTTGTGTTCGGTAACAAGAGCCGCGCGATGCTAAAACCATTCGCGCACCAGCCAGATATCTGCGCCCAGCTCACCGCGCTGCTCGAATCGCCCTCCATCTACGACGAAGCCAATCGATTGCTTGCCAAGCGCGGCTTTACGCTCGACCTATCGGCGGTGGAGCGGGATTGGGCGGCACCGTATGTTGCCAACGATAGTGTCGCCGCTGCCTGGGCGCAGGTATATGCCAATACCAAAGAACATTGGGATCTATATGAGCTGGCTGAGAAACTGGTCGATCTCGAAGACTACTTCCGCCAGTGGCGCTTTCGGCACGTCACCACCGTCGAGCGCGTGATTGGCTTCAAGCGCGGGACGGGAGGTACCTCGGGCGTTTCCTACCTGCGCGAGATGGTCAACATCCGCCTGTTCCCCGAACTCTGGGATATCCGCACGGCGCTGTAATCGTGCCTGACGGAGCACAGGCTCGGAGTGCAGGCTCTTGCCAACTCTTGTGACGAAGCGTAGTGTGTGCTGCCAACCAACCCGCCCCGGAGGGCAACATGGCAAAGAAAACTGCAAAGACAGCCGTAAAGGTAACAAAACCCGCAGCAGCATCGGTCTATAAGGTCATTGAAATTGTCGGCACCAGCAAAGTCTCTTGGGCGGATGCGGCGAAGAACGCGGTTGCCACCACCGGCAAATCACTGCGTGATTTGCGCGTCGCCGAAGTCACCAACCTTGACGTGAAAATCGGCAAGGGCGGCGACGTCATCTTCCGCGCCAAGATGAGCATCTCATTCAAGTATCACGCTGACTAACAGGATCGTGCGTGGCCGGCCGTACGCGGTCTCCGCCGCCCTCGTCAAACTCGCTGCCGCTAAAGCGGAAGGGTCACGAGGGCGTCGTCGCCAACTACCGTTGACCACTCCCGAACGCGCCAGCGCGTGACAAGACCGTGTATGACATACGGGTCGGCAAGGGCGAAAGCTTTCGCCGCCGCCGCCGTCTCACCCTTGAAGATCAACACGGCACCGTCAACCGGATTTGCCAGTGCGCCAGCGAGAAACAAGTCACCGCAGGCGTTGGCTGCGCGTGCCAGTGCGATGTGTTCGGCGCGAAACGGAATGCGGCGTTCAACATAATCGGGAACGACGTCGTAAATCAGCAAGAAGTGTTTCATTGCGGCGTTTCCAACGCCGCAACAATCGTGTCCACCACGCGCTCTCCCGGTGGCGTCCATGGTGCGATCAATTCAAAGTGGCCTGACTCGTCGATTGTCACCAAGGTGACCATTTCCCCCTTGGCTTTAGCGCGTTCGCGGTGCCGCAGCGCGTGTGCAGGGGCGGCGATACCGTCGTAGACGCCGCTGATAAGCGTTTGTGATACACCGAGCGGCAACAATGGCGTGACGGACGTGTCGCGATACGCGTCGTCCTTGCGATGCTTGGCGTTGATCAACAGATCGACCGTGTCGTCGCCACACGCGTGAGCGGACGCCGCTTTCGCGTACTGCAAATCCGGCAGGGCGGCGATACCGATGGTGGCGCGGATCGGCAGTGGTGTTGCCGAAAAAAGTGGCGAGTCTGCGGGCAGCCGGGCGCGCGCCGCGACCCACATCGCCAAGTGGCCGCCGGCCGAGTGGCCGGTGGTGACCACGCGGGCCAAATCGAGGTGGTACTTGGGCGCGAGTTCGTGCAACTTGTCGGTGGCGGCGGCGACGTCACGGAACGTATCTGGATAAGGCGAGAACTTGTCGGCCTTGGTGCCGACACGACGGTAGGTGATGCTCCAGACCGCGACGCCTTTGTGGCGCAGTGCATCGGCGAGGAACGCAACCAGTTCCGGCCCCGGCAGATCGGCACGCCAGCAGCCGCCGTGAATCAGCATCGCCACCGGGTGCTTTTGCGTCGTGGCCGATGCCGGGACGTTTGGTAACCACAGTTCGCCGTACTGATCGGCGTGCTCGCCGTAGCCGATCTTGTGCGTCGGTGACGGCCGATCCGGCCGGTCAAGAATCTGTTTGAAGGTAAGGGTTTGTGCAGCCGCCGAAGTCATGAGCAAGGCCGTTGTAATCGCGCTGATGGCGCGGATGAACTGAATCTGGAGGATGAGCATGGCGTGGGCGTGAAAATCAAACACAAGGAGGGGCGGGTGTTTTGGGACATTATTGGCTGAAAACGCCCGTCAAATGGCGAGTTTCAATCCGAGATCATGGGTTGCGCAGCGTGGCGGGTAGTAAATACATTTACGCTGATTCCATACAAGGCGGCCAGCGCCTTGGGTTGCATCACATCTGCGGGCGTGCCGATTTCAGCGTGTCCGGTGCGTGAGATGGTGAGTATTCGATCCACTGCGCCACTACACACCCGCGCGGCGTGCTCCGGGTCGTGCGTGGTGAAAATGACGGCGAGCCCGCTTGATTTGAGCGCGACGAGTGCGTCGAGTACCAGCAGTTGATTGCCAAAATCCAGACTCGCCGTCGGCTCGTCGAGCAGCAGGCAGTTTGCCTCTGACGCCAACGCGCGCGCAATCAGCACCAGTTGGCGCTCGCCGCCTGATAGCTCGGCAAAATCGCGTTCGGCGAAATCGGTCATTGAGACTTGCGCGAGCGCATCGAGTGCGATCTGCCGATCGCGGCAACCAGGCCGACCAAACCAGCCCAAGTGCGGTGCCCGCGCCATTTCGACGATCTCGATCACGCTGAAATTAAACAAGCTGGCGGCGATCTGTGGAACGTATGCAATCCGGCGCGCAATATCGGCGGCACCCATGGCGGTGATCAACCGCCCGTCCAACTCGACGCGCCCGGCCAACGGTGCGAGCAGCCCCAGCACGGTGCAAAACAGGGTGGTCTTGCCGCTACCGTTGGGACCGAGGACGCCGAGCGCCTGACCGGCGGCGATGTCGATCGAAATTCCCGAGGCGATGCTACGCCGCGGGTAGCCGATCGTCAGATCGCGTAGCGAGATCAAGCTCATCGCGGCCGTCGGAAACTCGCCGCCATCAACCACAGAAATACCGGCGTGCCGATCGCGGCGGTCAATACGCCCGGCGGAATCTCGATCTGTGCAACGCTGCGCCCAATGGTGTCCACCACCAGCATAAAGGTCCCACCCAGCAGCATTGATACCGGCAGCAGCCTTGAAAACTCGGCGCCGACCAGCAACCGCACGGCGTGTGGCACAACCAAGCCTACCCAGCCGACGATGCCGCAGATGGCGACCGATGCGGCCGTCATCAATGTTGCGCAGACGATCACCACCAGCCGCAGGCGGCCGGTGTCCTGACCGAGGGCGCGGGCCTCGTCGTCAGGCAGGGCCAGCAGATTGATGCGCCACCGCAGCGCGATCAACGGCAAGGTGGCGAGCAGAATCACGGGTAGCGCAACTGAAAGATCATTTCTGGTGACGCCGGCAAAACTGCCGAGCAGCCAGTAAGTGATCGCCGGCAACTGGTTGTACGGGTCTGCGAGATATTTTGTCAGTGCGATGCCGGAGCCGAGCAGCGAGCCGATCACCACGCCCGCCAGTACCAGCGTCAATACCGGGTCATGCGCGCCGGGCTTTGATGCCAGACGATTGCCAATGAAATAGATCGCGGCGACCGCGGCCAGCCCGCCGGCAAAGGCGAACCCGGCAACCGCCTGCACCGGGACGGCAAGAAAAATCGCCAACACCGCGCCGAGCGCGGCACCGCTCGACACGCCGAGGATATCGGGCGACACGAGCGGGTTGCGAAACAGGTTTTGATAGGCTGCGCCCGCTGCCGCGAGCGCCGCGCCGACGCTGAACGCGGCGACAATGCGCGGCGCGCGGATATCGGCGACGATCGAATAGGTAGTGGATGATTCGGCCGGCGCGCCGAGCATCGCCGCCAGCACGCCGAATACCTCGCCTGCAGGGATGTGCAGCTGCCCGACCAGCATCGCGCTGGCAATGGCCGACAGACCGGCCAGCGTACAAACAGTAACGACTAGGCGGTAGGCGTTGTTCGATAGCAGTTTCATGGGGCAAGTATATCGACTGACTTGTGTTTGAAGCGTCGGGCAGAATCGATTCGGGTGGCGGATGACCGCTACAATTCGCCCTGCGGTGGCGTCGCCGCGAGGATGTATAACCCGAGGAGAGCTTTCCAGTGCATGAGGTATCAAAATGGCGTTGCTTGACGGCCGCCGCGCTGGCACTGCTATTAAACATGGGCAGTGCCAATGCAAAGCCGGCCGGTGGCAACGAGCTTCGCCTCGCCACGACGACGAGTACCGAGGCATCCGGCTTGCTGGGGGTATTGCTGCCCCGGTTTGAACGCGACTCGGGCATCAAGGTGCGGGTGGTCTCCGTCGGTACCGGGCAGGCGCTGAAGCTCGGCGAGCGCGGTGACGTCGATATTGTGTTGGTGCATTCACGTTCGGACGAGGACCGGTTTATGGCGCAAGGCTTCGGCAGCCTACGGCGCGATGTGATGTACAACGATTTCATCATCGTTGGGCCCAAGGACGACCCGGCGGGTATTCGCGGGCAGCAAAATGCCGCGTCAGCGCTGAAAATGATCGCCGACAAGCAGAAGAAATTTGTGTCGCGCGGGGATGACTCCGGCACGCACAAAAAGGAACTCGCGTTGTGGCGATACGTTGGTATGACGCCCAAAGGTGGCTGGTATATCGAGGCCGGCCAAGGGATGGGCGAGGTGCTGACTATGGCGGGCAATCTGCGCGCCTACACCCTTAGTGACCGCGGCACCTTCCTCGCCTACCGTGGTCGCGTCGGGCTTGATGTCGTTGTCAGCGAAGTGCCGGGGTTGTTCAATCCCTACGGCATCATGCCGGTCAATCCCGCCCGGCATCCGCACGTCAAGCATGCTCTGGCCATGAAACTCGCCGATTGGATCGTGTCGCCCGCGGGTCAGGAGGCAATTCGATCGCACAAGGTAGACCGGCAGTCGCTCTTCATACCCGGCGCGCCACCAAAATGAACCCGGATTAGCCATCTTGGAACTCTCAGCCGCTATCGCGGAAGCATTTCGCCTGCTGTTTAGCTTCGATGCCGGACTGTGGAACATCATCGGTGTATCGATGAAAGTTTCGCTGACGGCATTACTGATCGCCACACCGCCAGCCGTCGCATTGGGGTTTTTTCTGGCGACGGTACCATTCCGCGGTCGTCGCTTCTGCGTCATCGTCTTGCAGAGTTTTTTGAGTTTCCCGACCGTGGTGGTCGGGTTGGTGTTGTACGTACTGTTGGCGCGCAGTGGTCCGCTCGGCGAATTAGGGCTGCTCTACACCCCTGAAGCGATGATCGCTGGTCAGGCGCTGATCGCCTTCCCGGTGCTGGCGGCGTTCACATTGGCCGCCGTACAGGGGGTGGATCGCATCGTTCGCGAGACCGCCTTGTCGCTCGGCGCGTCGCGATGGCGTGCATCACTCACCACTCTATTTGAGGTCCGCTTCGCCGTCATGGCAGGGGTCTTCAACGGCTTCGGCCGCGTGATCTCGGAGGTCGGCTGCGCGATGATGGTGGGCGGCAATATCGCCGGACTCACCCGCAGCATCCCGACGGCAATCTCGCTGGAAACGGCGAAGGGTGAATTCGCGCAAGGTATTGCGTTGGGGTTTGTATTGATCGTATTGGCGCTCGGCATCAATGCCCTGCTGAACTATTTCCAAGGCGAAGGCGGCATGAAATGAGCACGCTTCTGCTGGTGAGGAAATTGAAGAAAACCTTCGGCGAGCGGCGCTTGCTCGACGTAACTGAACTCAATCTAGAAGCGGGCAAGATTTACGCGCTGACAGGTGACAATGGCAGCGGTAAATCAACGTTGTTGAAAATACTCGCGGGGCTGGAGCCGGCCGATGAATTGCGGATGCGATTCAGTAGTGCGGACGTCGATGCAGCCGGCTACCCTGATGCGTTGCGGCGCGAGATCATCTATGTTCATCAGCATCCCTATTTGTTTCATTCGAGTATTGCCGCCAACATTGAATACGGGCTAGCCCTGCGCGGCGTCGAGAAACCGCAACGCCATGATCTGGCAAATGCGGCGATCGACTGGGCGGGGCTCGCGGCGGTCAGGGATGTGCAACCGAAGCGGCTGTCCGGCGGTGAACGGCAAAAGGTCGCGCTGGCGCGGGCCAAGGTGCTGACACCGCGGTTACTACTGGTGGATGAACCCACGGCAAATCTTGATCGCGCGGCGCGCGAGCAAATCGTTACGCTGTTGCGGCAGACCGCGTCAAACAATAATTGCGTGGTGGTGGCCTGCCACGACCGGGAGATCATCGACCTGCCCGGCATTGTTCACCTGCACCTAGACGACGGACGCATCCGCTAACGGTCGTTAGTGGCTACTTGTCGGTGCCTAGCAGGGTTTTCAGTTCGCCCGACTGATGCATTTCGCGCAGGATATCCGCGCCGCCGACGAATTCACCATTTACGTAGAGCTGTGGAATGGTCGGCCAGTTGGCGTATTCCTTGATGCCCTGACGGACGTCTTCATCCTGTAAAACGTCAACCGTGAATGGCTTGTCAACACCGTTGGCTTTGAGGATTTGGATGGCGCTGGCCGAAAAGCCGCACATCGGAAATTGCGGTGAACCCTTCATGTACAACACAACAGGGTTGCCGGTGACGGTGTCACGAATTTTGTCTTGCGAGCTCATTGGGGTTCCTTTGAAGAGATTGGCGACATTATAAATTGTTCATGGATGGTGGTTCATTCGCATCGCCCGATGCCGACACGTTCGATGCCCGCGAGGTCGCGAACGCTGCGTATCGCAGTGAGGCCGCCTACTTCCATTAAGCTGCGTACTTTCGCCGCCTGATCAAAGCCGTGCTCGATCAGCAGCCAACCACCCGGTAGAAGATGCGCCGCAGCGCCGGCGATGATGGCGCGAATTGCATCCAAGCCATCGTCACTTTGATCGGTCAGCGCCGCCAAAGGTTCAAAGCGCAGGTCGCCCTGCGTCAAGTGCGAATCGTCGCGCGCAATGTAGGGCGGATTGGCGACGATCATGCCAAAGCGCAGCTCGTCCAACGCCGCGTACCAGTCGCTTTGTATGAACGCCACGTTCGCGTTAAGCGTCAGGGCGTTGGCGCGCGCCCGACGCAGCGCTTCGCTGGAGACGTCGACAGCAGTCACCGATGCCGTAGGCAGTTCGAGCGCCATTGTGATCGCGATCACGCCACTACCAGTACCAAGGTCGAGAATTGAAAGTCCAATATCGGCGGGCATTTTCAGACTGTTTTGCCCGGAAGCGCTCGCCAGTGCTTGTTCTACAAGAATTTCTGTTTCCGGGCGCGGAATCAGCACGTGTTCGTCGATGCCAAACTCTCGTCCGTAAAACTCGCGCGTGCCGATGATTTGCGCGACCGGCTTGCCGTTCGCGCGCTCGGCGATCCAGCTGCGGTAAGTGGCGGCCGCCGCGCTGTCGAGCGAGCGATCGGGATGGGCAATCAATGAGGCGCGCGACATGCCCAGCAGATGTCCGAGTAGGTACTGCGCATCGAGTCGGTCAATGGCGCGTTGCGCGATGGATAACGCCTCACCAACGGTGGTTGCTGCCATGCCGGCCGCCTCGTTTGCGTTCGCCGCTATTAAACGGATTCGCTCAGCGAGGCCAACTGCTCGGCCTGATGTTCGGCGATCAGCGCGTTGGTGAGATCAGTCAGATCGCCGTCCATAATGAAGTCAATCTTGTAGAGCGTCAGATTGATGCGGTGATCGGTGACGCGCCCCTGCGGGAAATTGTAGGTGCGGATGCGTTCTGACCGGTCGCCTGAACCGATCAGCGATTTGCGTTCGGCCGCTTCTTTGGCCTGTTGTTCGCGCGTCTGCTTGTCCTTGATGCGGGCCGCGAGCACACGCCAGGCCTGCTCCTTGTTCTTGTGTTGCGAGCGGCCATCCTGGCATTCCACCACGATACCGGTCGGGATGTGGGTCAATCTGACGGCCGAGTCGGTCTTATTGATGTGCTGTCCGCCCGCGCCGGAAGCGCGAAACGTATCAATCCGAACATCGGCTGGATTGATGACAATGTCGGACGCGTCATCCGCCTCGGCCATGATGGCGACGGTCGCCGCCGAGGTGTGAATACGTCCCTGTGTTTCTGTCGCGGGGACGCGCTGGACGCGGTGGCCGCCAGACTCAAACTTGAGTCTGGAATAGGCACCCTGACCGACGATGCGCGCGATGACTTCCTTGTAACCGCCGACTTCGCCGGGCGACTCGGAAACGACCTCGACTTGCCAGCCCTGACGTTCGGCGTAGCGGGTATACATGCGAAACAGATCGCCGGCAAACAGGGCGGACTCGTCGCCGCCAGTGCCGCCGCGCACTTCGATGAAGATATTCTTCTCGTCGTTGGGGTCTTTCGGCAGCAGCGCTTTTTGCAACGCGATTTCAATCTCGTCAAGCTTGGCGCGACTCGTCTTGACTTCGTCCTCGGCGAAGTCGCGCATTTCCGGGTCCCTACCCATCTCCATCGCGGCGGCGACATCGTCCTCAGACTTTCGGTGGTCTTTGTACAGCGCGACCACTGGTGAGATTTCCGCGTGCTCCTTGGTGATCTTGCGGTAGTTGTCCATGTTGCCGACCACGTTCGGATCCTCGAGCTGTCTATCCAATTCCATCAACCGGTCGGATAGGGATTGCAGTTTTTGTTGTATCGAGTCTTTCATTGATCGCTGTCGTGGGGTGCTGCCTGGTCCGGGTAGAGTTTTTCGAGGGCTTTGGTCAATTCCTCGCGTTCGGCAGGCGATACGCGCTTCAGCGCAGTCGTCGGATGATGGAGGAATTTGTTGGTCAGACCCTGCGCGAGCAGCGCAAGAACCAGCTGCGGGCTGTCGCCCCGTGCCAGCATCTTCTGCGCCCGCTCCAACTCAATGGCACGGTATTGGTCTGCGCGACTACGCAGTTGCTGGATCACCGGCACGGAGCCGCGCCCCGCCAGCCACAGCTGGTATTGCGTGGCGTGCGCTTCGATGATGTCCTCGGCGGCACTGACTGCCGCTTCGCGGGTGGCCAGGTTTTGCTGGATGATCTTGCCCAGACTGTCGAGGGTGTAAAGATATACGTCGTCCATGTCACCCACCGCGGCCTCAATATCGCGCGGAACCGCGAGGTCGACAAAGAACATCGGCTTGTGTTTGCGTAACTTCAGTGCATGCTCGATCATGCCCTTGCCGATGATCGGCAGACTGGATGCGGTTGAGGTGATGATGGCATCGAACTCGTGGATGCGCGCCGGCAATTCGTCCAACGCAATCGCCGAGGCCGTGGCGCCGGCCGCCCCAAGCGTGCCCACCAGTTCGCGCGCGCGCGCGACGGTACGATTGGCGACAACAATCGATTTTGGCGACTGGCTCGCAAAGTGGGTGGCGGCGAGGCTGATCATTTCGCCCACACCGATCAGCAACAGTCGCACGTCGCGGATGTCGCCAAACAGGTGCTGGGCCAACTTTAAGGATGCGGCCGCCATGCTGATGGATGTCGCGCCGATATCGGTTTCAGTGCGAATGCGTTTGGCGACCTGAAAGGTGTCTTGAAACAAGCGATCAAGCGGCCCGCTGAGAGTGCCGGCCTCGGTTGCGACCTTTACCGAATGGCGTACCTGACCGAGGATTTGCGGCTCGCCAAGCACCATCGAGTCAAGACCGGCCGCGACGCGGAACGCGTGCCTGGCTGCCTGATCGTCTTTGTGACGGTAAAGATGGCTGGCCAGATCAATGGTGCCGGCGTTTGGGGTCGATTGCAGCCAGTGTGACGCGCGAGTCAACACCTCGTCACCGCCACGAAGGTATAACTCGGTACGATTGCAAGTTGACACCAGAACGGCTTCATCGGCCTTCGACGCCGCGTACAGATCTTCGAGTGCTGAGCGCTGATGATCGTTCGCGAACGCGACTTTCTCTCGAATGTCGACCGGAGCAGTGCGGTGGTTTAGGCCAAGTACGTAGAGCGACATTCAGTAGCGATCAAGGCGGATAGCGGAAAGTTCATATCATCGCGCAGCAAATTGTTTTGTGACCGTATAGAGCAACTGCAATACCTTCCGGGGGCTGGACCCATCACGCAGTTGTCGCGCACAACCAACGTCCGGAAAGACGCCCGGACAGCGCAAAATTATAGCAGCCGCCTATGGGCGCTTGCCGTGGCGGGCGCTAAACTGTCAATCAACATTGTCCCAACGTCAACACAGAGGTTTTCCCGTGAAATGTCATTCTCCTTTGGTTCGAGCCGCGTTGCTTTGTTTTACGCTTGTTTCCTCATGTTTAGTGCCGCCGCCGGCGATTGGGTCGACGGCTGGCGCTGTTAATGCCGCAAAGTCGGCCCCCACGTGCCCTGAAATGCTCAATTTCAAGTTTGAGACTTTGCAGGGCGCAGCGAAAGATCTTTGCGAGTACAGCGGAAAAGTGGTTCTGGTGGTCAACACCGCGAGCTATTGCGGATTCACCAAACAATACGCAGGGCTGCAGGCACTTTCCGACAAGTACCGTGAGCGCGGACTGGTGGTGGTCGGATTTCCGGCCAATGACTTTGGCAAGCAGGAACCCGGCTCAAACGCGCAAGTTGCGGATTTTTGTGAGCGCACTTACAAGGTGAAATTTCCCATGATCAGCAAGACATCGGTGGTGGAAGGAACCGCAAATCCGATGTATGAATCTCTTGCCAAGGCGACAGGTCAGCGACCAAAGTGGAATTTTCACAAGTATGTGATTGCCCGCGACGGGCGCAGTGTATCGTCGTTTGGTTCGCGAGTGGAGCCGGAATCTGCCGAAATGAAGATTGAAATCGAACGATTGTTGTCTATGAGTGCGAGTAAATAGTTCATCTTTACAAAGAGTTAGCGATAGAGCATCATGTGTTTTGTTAGCATTCTTGATGGTCATACTGGTTAACCATGGCTGCTGCCCTATCTTCCGTACTGAGTCCGCTGGGCCGCGCATTGGTGCAGCAGGGGAAACTCGTTCAAGCAGACGCGAACGCTGTTCAGGCAGATGCCAGAGAGGCCGGCGTCACGTTTATTGAGCAGTTGATCCTTTCAAAGAAAGTGTCCGCGCGAGAAGTCGCGGCGTTTGCGTCGGTAACCTTTGGCGTCCCGACGCTTGACTTGCAGACGGTCGATGCCGAGCTGCTGCCAACCAATCTCATCGACACCAAGATGATCGGATCACAGCGCGTGATCCCGTTGCATAAACGCGGTAATCGACTCTACGTTGCGACGTCCGACCCAACCAACGACGAGGCATTCTCGGCGCTCAAGTTCGCGACCGGGGCAACCGTCGAGCCGATTGTGGTCGAAGAGGACAAGCTTGCGTTATTAGTGAAGCGCTTCGGCGAGAGCGGCGCCAAGGCGCTCGACAGCATGATCGGCGACGATACCGCCCTTGATAGTATCGACTTGGGAGGCGATGGTACCGACGCGTACGTCGCGCCTGATGCCGGCGGACAATTTGAGGAAATCGACGACGCACCAGTCGTCAAATATGTGCAAAAGGTATTGCTCGACGCGATCAACAGCGGCGCTTCAGACGTCCACTTTGAGCCTTACGAGAAATTTTTCCGTATTCGCTATCGAACTGACGGCATTCTGTATGACGTCGCGCAGCCGCCGTTGGCGATCAAGGAAAAACTCGCCTCACGTATCAAAGTGATCTCGAAAATGGATATTTCCGAGAAACGCATTCCGCAAGACGGCCGCATGAAGTTGCGGCTCTCGGCGACTAGAGCGATCGATTTTCGCGTGTCGACATTGCCAACGCTGTTTGGCGAAAAAATCTGTATGCGGATTCTTGATCCATCGAGCGCAACGCTGGGTATCGAGGCGCTCGGCTACGAGCCGGAGCAACAAAAGGCCCTCTTGCATGCCATCGGCCGCCCGTATGGGATGGTGCTGGTGACCGGGCCGACTGGCTCCGGCAAAACGGTATCGCTCTACACCTGCCTGAACATTCTCAACAAGCCCGGCATCAACATTTCAACCGCCGAGGATCCAGCCGAGATCAACCTGCCGGGCATCAATCAGGTCAATGTCAACGACAAGGCCGGCCTGTCATTCTCGGTGGCGTTAAAATCGTTTCTTCGGCAAGACCCGGACATCATCATGGTCGGCGAGATTCGCGATATTGAAACTGGCGAAATCGCTATCAAGGCCGCGCAAACCGGCCATCTGGTGCTTTCGACATTGCACACCAACGATGCGCCGTCGACGCTCACACGATTGATGAACATGGGAATCGCGCCCTTCAATATCGCGACCAGTGTGATCCTGATCACTGCGCAACGGCTAGCCCGCAAGCTATGCTCCTGCAAGCGACCCATTGAGATTCCGCAGGAGGCATTGTTGCGGGCCGGATTCATGCTTGAAGAGTTGGACGGTAGTTGGCAGCCGTATGGGCCGGTTGGCTGCGACATATGCAAGAATAGTGGCTACAAGGGACGCTGCGGCATCTATCAGGTGATGCCAATTACCGACGAAATGACGCGCATCATCATGAAAAACGGGACGGCAATCGATATCGCCGACCAAGCTGATCGCGAAGGCATCGCAGACCTGCGCCGATCAGGGCTGAAAAAGGTTAGAGCAGGCCTGACTTCGCTTGAGGAAGTGGAATCAGTTACCAATGAGTAGTTGTCAAATACGCGTCTGGTTAGGCGCTGTTGATATCGGACCTGCGTTAGCAGTCGACCGAGAGAAGGCGAAGGAATAACTTATGGCAGCCATCGCAAAACCATCAAAAGACGTCAAAGTCTATCTCTACACTTGGGAAGGCAAAGACAAGACCGGCAAGCAGGTCAAAGGCGAAATGCGCGCCTCAGGCGAGAACATTGTCAACGCGACATTACGCCGCCAAGGCATCCAGAACGCGAAGGTAAAGAAGGCTTCGCGCGGTGGTGGCAAGAAGATAACCGATCAAGACATCACATTCTTCACGCGCCAGTTGGCCGTGATGATGAAAGCCGGCGTGCCGTTGCTGCAGTCCTTCGATATTGTGGCCAAAGGGCACAGTAACCCGTCGGTGACCAGACTGCTGCTGGAAATCAAAACCGAAGTGGAGACCGGATCCAGTCTCGCCCAAGCGTTCCGCAAGTACCCGCTCTATTTTGACAACCTGTTCTGCAACTTGGTAGGCGCTGGCGAGCAGGCTGGTATTCTGGACTCGCTGCTTGATCGGCTGGCAATGTACAAAGAGAAAATGTTGGCGATTCGCGGCAAGATCAAGAAAGCGCTGTTTTATCCTATCTCGATTCTGGTCATTGCATTCGTGGTGACTGCGGTGATCATGATTTTTGTCATCCCGCAGTTCAAAGAGTTGTTTGCCGGCTTTGGCGCCAGTCTTCCCGCGCCGACGCTGATCGTCATGCAGATATCGGAGATTTTTACGTCGTACTGGTACCTTATTTTTGGCGGTATGTTTGGCGCCTATTGGTTGTTCATGAACTCGCTCAAGCGAAGTGAGAGGATGCAGTTCGCGATGGATCGGCTGATGCTGAAACTGCCGGTTGTCGGTGATATGGTGCGTAAAGCCACCATTGCCCGCTGGACGAGAACGTTGTCAACCATGTTTGCCGCAGGCGTGCCACTCGTGGAAGCGCTCGACTCGGTGGCAGGTGCGTCTGGCAATCGCGTATATATGATGGCGACAAAAAAAATCCAGCAAGAGGTGTCGACCGGCTCGAGTCTGACCGTATCAATGCAAAACAGCGGCGTGTTCCCGAACATGGTGCTGCAGATGTGCGCCATCGGCGAGGAGTCCGGTGCGCTCGACGGCATGCTGAGCAAGGTTGCTGACTTCTTTGAGCGCGAAGTCGATGACGCGGTTGATGCGCTATCGAGTTTGATGGAGCCTCTGATCATGGCGGTACTAGGTGTGCTGATTGGCGGGTTGGTCATCGCCATGTACTTGCCGATCTTCAAGATGGGTCAGGTTGTCTAGCCTGCATATTCCACGGTTCGGCCCCGTTCAATGACGATGCCGCTATGAAAGCGTCGCGCATTGAGAAATCCAACTTGTACTCTGGCCGGCGGCGGGCTTGCGCGCTTGATAGCGGGCGGGTCGACATGCGTATGGTTTGGTCACGGCGCGCGCTCTGCCATCGTGCTACTTCGATACGATTCGTTCAGTCGAACGAACATCCCCACGCCGCGTTAACCAAAATGCGACCCACTGTCGAACGCGTTCCCATAAAATATGCAGGTTAGCGGGGCGTCACATCTCGAGCGGTTGTTTGCCGCTGCTGCACCTGCGACCGCGGCATTCGAGCAACACTGTTCTCGTTTGCCCTAGCGGTCGAACGCTGACCCGAGCCACACTGGCCTACCCACTTAGAACCGACGATGGATCTACTAGACGCTTTTCGGGCGAGCCCGGGTTTTTATGTCGGCACGCTTGCCCTGCTCGGGTTGATTGTCGGTAGTTTTCTTAACGTTGTGATTCACCGTCTGCCAAAGATGATGGAGGCCGACTGGAAGCAGCAATGCACTGAATACCTTCATCCCGAAGCAGCTGAGAAACTGGCAACCAAGCCGGCCATTAGATACAACTTGGTTGTACCTCGTTCCAGTTGTCCGTCGTGTGGCCATCGGATTACGGCTCTGGAGAACGTTCCGCTTCTCAGCTATGCGTTCCTCGGCGGCAAATGCTCAGCCTGCAAGACCCGCATTAGTCTGCGATACCCGGCGATCGAGGCGTTGACAGGTTTGCTGACTGCGTTTATGGCGTGGAAGTTTGGGGTGGGCGTTCAGGCTGCCGGCGCGATGCTGTTTGTTTGGGCGATGATCGCCTTGACGTTTATCGACGCAGATACCACCCTTCTTCCAGATGACATCACACTGCCGCTACTGTGGTCCGGATTGCTGTTTAACGTATTTGGCGTGTTTGCAACCCTGCCTTCAGCGGTGATTGGTGCCGTCGCCGGGTACCTCGCGCTCTGGTCTGTGTATTGGCTGTTCAAGTTGACCACCGGCAAGGAGGGCATGGGTTATGGCGACTTCAAACTGCTCAGCGCCATTGGCGCTTGGCTCGGTTGGCAAATGCTCGGACAAGTCATCCTCTTGTCTGCCGCTGTTGGTGCCGTGGTCGGAATCATCGGAATTCTCATCTACGGCAGGGAAAAGGGCGCCAAGATTCCGTTCGGCCCGTACTTGGCGACGGCCGGTTTGATCGCGCTCATTTGGGGTGCCGACATCAACCAGTGGTATTGGACGCTTGGCCACCCTTGAGGCGCTCCCCTTGAAGGTGGTCGGCCTGACCGGTGGCATCGGCTCGGGCAAGTCGGTGGTGGCCGAGCTGTTTTCGGAGCTCGGCGTTCGGTTGGTCGATACTGACGTCATTTCTCATGCGCTGACAGGTGCGAACGGTTCGGCGATCGGCGACATCAAGCTGGCCTTCGGCGAAGACTTCGTTGACGACCGGGGCGCATTACGGCGCGCCCGCATGCGAGCAAAGGTGTTTGCGGACCCGACGGCGAGGCGGAAACTTGAAAATATCCTCCACCCGATGATCCTCGCCGAGTCAATTCGATCGCTTGTCGATGTCCGCGCGGACTCCAATTACCAATTCCACTATTGCCTGCTCGCCGTGCCGCTTCTGTTTGAGCGCATGTCGTTTCGGTCCTTGCTATGGCGCAGTCTTGTGGTCGACTGTCCGCTTAGATTACAAATTTCGCGGGTTCAGTCGAGGGCGGGCCTCGCCCCGGCGGAAATCCAGCGGGTCATCGACGCACAGTTGCCGGGCGCAATCCGCGCGCAACTCGCCGACGATGTGATTTCTAATGCGGGCGATGTCGCGACGCTCAAGAGCGCGGTGACCAGACAGCACGGGCTGTACGTTGCGGCAAGTCTGGCGCAGACAGATTTGCGAAGCGCCTGACGATAGTTCACAATGTTGCGAAACCCGGCCCGCTTGAGAGGCGGGGTGATTTCTTGGGCACACACCGTCCGTGATCATCTACGAATATCCGCTGAACGAGCGTATCCGCACGCTATTGCGGCTTGAAGACCTCTACGATAGGGTGGCCTTCTTCATCGCTAAATCGACGCCGCTCGATCATCAGGCGGCGTTGACGGCTATTTTTGAGATCCTTGAGGTCTCCAGTCGCGGCGATCTGAAATCGGACTTGTTGCAGGAGCTTGACCGGCAACGGCTTTTTTTGGAGGCGCTTCGATCAAACCCCGCCATCTCGGTCGAAAAGCTCGACAGCGTGGTGTCGGAAATCGAAGCGACGTTTACCGCGTTGCTGGCATCATCGGGCAAAACCGGCCAGCACCTTCGTGAAAACGAGTGGCTGATGACGATTAAGCAGCGCGCCGCGATCCCCGGAGGGACTTGCGAATTTGACCTGCCGTCCTATCATCACTGGTTGCATGGCGGCGACGAGGCGCGCCGCTCAGACCTGCTGCAGTGGCTCGCGCCGTTGGCTTCGATCGGTGCGGCGCTGCGGATTGTGTTGCGGGGGTTGCGGGAAGGCGGCAAGACGCTCTCGCTGATAGCCTACCGGGGCGTGTTCCAGCAAATGCCAATGGAACGCGCGGCACACATGCTGAGGCTGTCCATCCCAACGGATCTACCTTGTGTGCCCGAAATCAGTGCCAATAAGTACGCCTTGAATATTCGCTTCCTCCTCCCCGGCAGCGTGCAGCGCACGAAAGTTTATGAACACGATGTCGAGTTTGAGCTCGCCTATTGCAACCTGTAACGGAATTCTGAAGATGTCCAACTCACCGATTGCCAAACCCAAGCAGGTTCGCTGTCCACAGTGTGGCGGGCTGTCGGCGTATGCCCTTCAAAACCGCTCGCGTCCGTTTTGCAGCGAGCGCTGCAAGTTGCTTGATTTGGGGGCTTGGGCGACGGATCAGTACGCGGTTCCCGGGACGACTATGGAAAACCCACTCGGCGGACCTGACGCTAGCACCCTCCCGTCGGACAAACAGTTGCTCCAATAGCTGTATGAGCGGGGTTGGACGCATCGGCGGCTGTGTTGGACAGTTTTTCCGGTGTTCTCCGTTGTCGGAACTGGCCTAGGTGCGATAAAATCGGTACGTGTGGGCGCCAGTTGCAGCTGAAGTGGCGCCCAAATCGACCAGATCAGGTAATTCAGAGTGGCCCAAACCATTTTTCGTGTTGATGCGCAGGGACTGTACTGGTCGAATCGACCAAATCGGTCGCTTGCAGCGTCCGGTCGAGCGCTTTGGATATGCTTACTCGCGATGAACGCATTGCTTATCTCGGTGATGTCGATCGCGATCGGGGCTTGGCCGATAGTGCCGTTTGCGGGGCTCGAAGTGCTGCTTATTGTGGTCGCGTTCTGGGTGGTGTCGCGGCACGATGACGACTTTGAGCAGTTGGAGTTTTCGGCGGACACCTTTTACTGGTCGAGCCGCAATGGGAGGCGGGTCTCAGAGATGCAAGGCAACGTAGCGTGGCTCTCGATGGAATGGCAGTTGGTGCGCGGACATCGCCTGCTAAGACTTCGGTATGCGGGCAAAGAAGTGTTCGCTTGCAATGGTGTTGCCGACGGGGAGGAAAGGCGATTGCAGGCTGGATTGGCGCAGGTTTGCTCAAAGGCGGCATTGCTTAGAGCGCCGCTATTTTCGGCGTAAGTGTCAATCGCGAGCGGTCAATTAAACTTGGTACGGCAAAACTAATCGAATAATTCAGGTTGGAAGTGATGAAATTCATGAATGCAAAGTTCCCGGAGTACGGCGTCGCAAGTTGGGTCAGGTACGCGATCGCGGGCATCGCTGTACTGTTGAGCCCAGCTGTAGCGCTGGCCTCGTACGATGTCAATATCGCCCAGCCGGCATCGACGATTGCAGCGCAGATCTACGGCTTGCACATGTACATCCTGTATTTTTGTGCAGCGATCTTCGTGGTCGTGTTTGCGTTGATGTTTTACTCGATTTTCAAATTTCGTCATTCAAAGGGCGCCAAGCCCGACGTGAATTTTCACGAGAGCACATTAATCGAGATTATCTGGACAATCATTCCATTTTTCATCCTGTTATTCATGGCGATTCCGGCCACCAAGACGGTGCTGGATATGAAGGACACCAGCAATCCGGATCTCACCATCAAGGCTACCGGCTATCAGTGGGGCTGGCGCTATGACTACGCTGCCGAGGATTTGGGGTTCTATTCCAATCTCGCCACGCCGTGGAGTCAGATCGGACAGCCTGGCGAGCCGGCGACGGAAGCGAAGGGCAAAGACTATCTTCTCGAAGTCGATCATCCGCTGGTTGTGCCGGTCGGAAAGCGGGTGCGGATGCTCATCACGTCCAACGACGTCATCCACGGCTGGTACGTGCCGCAACTTGGTATCAATCAGTACGGTATCCCAGGTTTTATCAAGGACGTCTGGTTCAGGGCGGACAGGATTGGCACTTTCAAGGGGCAATGCAGCCAGATTTGCGGAAAACTGCATGGCTACATGCCCATTACGGTGGTCGTCAAATCAGACGCTGACTACGCTAAATGGGTGGAAGAATCTAAGGCGAAATGGGGCAACAAAGCCACGCCGATAGCCGCCGCTCCCGGAACTGCTGCGCAGGAACCGGAGCCCGAGGGGCTGCTCTTACTGGCGGATTTGAAATCGCGCGGCGAGAAAGTCTACGCGACTAATTGCGTTGCCTGTCATCAGGCTACCGGCAAGGGCATGCCACCAGCCTTCCCTGCGCTATCAGGTTCCAAAGTGGTGTTGGGTCCGGTGGACGGACAGATTAATCTCTTGCTGAACGGCAAGCCGGGTACCGCAATGGCCTCGTTTGCGCGTCTTTCGGATTTGGAGATTGCCGCAGTGATGACCTATACCAAGAATTCGTGGGACAACAACGCCGGCAAGGCTGTTCAGTCGGCTGATATCAAAGCCCAGCGCAAGTCATAGGGCGCGCGGGCAAGCGCATTTAATCGTTTAGTTGGGCGCTCGTATCGTCGGGCGTCGGGAAACAGTAGAGATTTAGGAGAGCAATATGGCGTCTGCAACCACACACGATCACGCACACGATCACGATCACCATGGTCCGGGTCCGTGGACGCGCATATTCACCACCACCAACCATAAGGACATCGGCTCGATGTATTTGTGGTTTTCGCTGTTGATGTTTTTTGTCGGCGGCGCAATGGCGCTGTTAATTCGGGCGGAGCTGTTTCAGCCCGGCCTACAGGTGGTACAACCGGAAGTCTTTAACTCGCTGACAACAGTGCACGCGCTGGTGATGATTTTCGGCGCGGTGATGCCGGCCTTTGTCGGCTTCGCAAATTGGCTGATCCCGCTGCAGATTGGCGCCGCCGACATGGCGTTTCCGCGCCTCAACAATTGGTCGTTCTGGCTGATGATTCCCGCCACGATCCTTTTGATGGGCTCGTTTTTCGTTCCTGGCGGGGCGGCTGCTTCCGGGTGGACACTTTATCCTCCGCTATCAATCCAAGGTGGCATCGGCGTCGACATGACGATCGTGGCGATCCACATTCTTGGCGCCTCGTCGATCATGGGGTCGATCAATATCATCACCACCATCCTGAATCTCCGCGCACCCGGCATGACGCTGATGCGTATGCCGATGTTTGTATGGACTTGGCTGATCACGGCCTATTTGATCATCGCTGTCATGCCGGTCTTGGCGGGTTGTATCACCATGCTGCTCACAGATCGGCACTTCGGCACGTCGTTCTTCAATGCTGCCGGCGGCGGGGATCCAACCATGTTCATGCACATCTTCTGGTTCTTCGGACACCCCGAGGTGTACATCCTGATTCTGCCAGCGTTCGGCATCATGTCGCAGATCATACCGACGTTCTCGCGCAAACCACTGTTTGGTTATGCGTCGATGGTCTATGCAACGGCATCGATTGCGATTCTGTCGTTCATCGTTTGGGGTCATCACATGTTTACCGTCGGTATGCCGGCGGCC
>Ga0105047_10005432_pt1 | contig 21896 bp, 16 predicted proteins | sample MAT04_FD_78384 | JGI IMG/M metagenome (GOLD analysis project Ga0105047, IMG submission 78384) | Freshwater microbial communities from Lake Fryxell liftoff mats and glacier meltwater in Antarctica - MAT-04 (megahit assembly) | ecosystem: Environmental > Aquatic > Freshwater > Ice > Liftoff... | reverse complement strand
AGTGGGGAACACGGGGCAATGGAATGGTAACTCACCCGCGCTGGCTTTAATGGCAGACAACCGGCTGTGTTGTGTCTACGGCAACCGTGATCGGCGCGTGATGCTGGCCCGTCTGAGCGCCGATGGCGGGCACACATGGCAGGATGAAATTGTCTTGCGTGACGATTTCTATGCCCAGGATGATGAACCAGACCTGGGGTACCCGCGCCTGACCTGCCTCGCGAACGGAGACCTGCTGGCAATTTATTACTGGTCTACCGCTGTCCATCCTTATCAACACATTTCCGCTACCCGGTTCTCGGCGACAGAATGCCGAATGCTGTGCAAAGTTACTCACCGATCCCATTGAGACAGCGTTCTGCTGCCCTACACTGACTGCTTGAGTTATCTCAAGGTTTAATTTTCCGCGAACAATGCCGCCGCCCACACTTTAACGAGCGGGTCCGGGTGGGCAGAAACCCAATCGGGGGCAGGCGTGGGGTGCAGGTGGTGCGCGGCTGCCAGGCGGAGATCGTCCAGGCGGTTGATCTGGGTCGGGGGCGTGCTCTGGGCAGATGAGCCCAGCAAGTGAGCCGTCACGGTCCGCTCAAAATCGGTTTTTGGCGCCGGCAGTTTTGCGGCAAGCTGTTTGGCAATTTGAATCCAGGCATCGTCCTGGTCGCTTTCTCCCAGTTCGGCCAGTGCCAGGGTCCGGGAAAAGGCTTCCAGCCCGGCGGCTGGCGCTTTCGCCAGCCAATCTGCAGCCCGCCGCACCTGTTTGCGATAATAACCGCGGCGCAGGGTGTTCCCACTGCGCACAAAGGCCAGCAAAGCCGCTGCAGTAAATTCAATGCCGTTGCTCCACGAACCGTCCAAATCCTGGGTACGGGCCAGCCAGCGCAAAATAGTCTGCGGGTCGGCGCTATTAAGGCTTTGGGTTTCCCGGACCTCTCCGGTTGGCGGGGGAGCGGAAGCAGCAGGTAATGCCATGGATCGCGCTGGATTGGCATCGCGACGGTGAATCATTTTGGGCGAGGGGGCTGCGGCCAGATCTTCAGGCGCCTCGGCACAGGTGTAGTCGGCGAGCATGCGGGGAGCCGTCATGGAATACACGACCTGGAACGGTAATGGGGTACCCATTCCGGCCGTGGGTAGCTGAGCAAACAAGTCGTGCGCCAGGCCTTTTGGCTGCGGTTGGGCTACCTGCAGTACCATGCCTTCGCCTTTAGCGTTTACTACTTCGTTATCTACCGCAACAAAGGCGGTGAAGGGTGTCACCAGGTGATGTTCGAGTGCCAGCCCAATGATTTCGTGGCGTACCTGGTGCCCCGGAATGCCGCTGCTATTGGTTTGATCCAGCAGTTCTGCCACACGCGCCCGGGCCCACAGGCGGGCCGCTTCAGGAAAATCCGGGTCGGGTGCGGGCAGGGCGATTTCCATGCGCACCACTTCTGTTCCGCGCGTGCCTGCAATGCGCAATCGGGCGTCTGTTTGCGGGCTGCGTTTGAGACGCGCCGAAAGGAGTAAGGGTTGCCCTGAGTACAGGTCTGGCAACAGCGCAGGGTAAATATCCCAGGCCTGGCAGTTGACCCATTCCAACGAGATATCGGTGAGCATGGGAAAGGCCACTTTATCCTGAAAGCGCAGGATCGCGCCTTCGATATCCTCATCGAGTTGCAAAAATTCCGCGGTTCCGCGGCCCCACAGCGCCATTTTGGCCAGCAGGGCGCGGTTGACGGAAGAACCAATCCCAAAGGTGAAAATGCGGGCGCGACCCAGTTTCTGGCGCAGCGCGGCTAGAGCCTGATCTTCGGCAGACACGGCGCCATCTGTGAGGAATAGAATATAGCGAACCCGCTCCTCATTGCAGGGAAGCCCCAGCGCGGCCTCCAGGGCCGGAATGATTTCCGTTCCTCCGCGCCCATCGATGGTGTCAAGGTACTGGTCGGCCTGCTGGATCGCAGATTGGCTGACCTGCAGCGCTATGGGCTGGTACCATTCCAGACGGTCGTCGAACAGCAGGATGCGAAAGGTGTCCTGCGGTTCAAGAATGCGCAGGCAGGCGCGCAGGGCGTTGCGCGCCTGCTGAATGGGCTCACCCGACATGGAACCGGAGCGATCGAGTACGAAGACAAATTCGCGCGGGCGGGCTGCACCCTGGAAGGCAGCACCTTCGCCAGGCAGCCAGTCGATCAGCGCGGCTATACCGGCGCTATCGCTGCCGCAGCGCGCAAAAATTTCCACCGGTTTACCGGCAAGTGGAATGCGCAGCACGAAATCATGGTCGGGAATATAGCTGCCGTCCAGGCACAGGCTGAAGCGGTTGGCGGTTGGCGGGTCGATTTTCAGGACATGGCTGGGGCTGGAAGGTGTGCCAGTGGTGAACCCCGGATCCGCTGTGATGATTATCTCTACGTCGCCCACCCGTTCGCCGGGTTGCGCATAGACCGGGTTTACTTTCTCAATACCGTTGGGGTGGGCCGGGCTGTGATATCGCGGGGTGAGCCCCATCGGGAAGATAAATTCCAATTCACCGGGACGCAGCGCCAACCGGTCCTCATATTGGATCGAGGCCTCCACCACTTCACCCGGGCGCACATTGGCAATGTGGATGGAAAACAGGTTGGGGCGCTGCTGCTCTAGCAGCGCGGCGAGTTTGCCATCGGCGCGAGCCTGATCGTAGGCATTTTCGGCCTGCTGGCGCTCGCGCAGGTCGCCATAGATCAGACGCTGGCCGATTTGAATCTGGAAACTCACCAGGGCTGCATCCTGCGGCAGGGGAAACAGGTATTCCAGTTCAAGCGGTTGTTCCAGCGGATTGCTGAAACGCTGATTGACACGGACCGAAGCGACCAACCCGCTCAGGTGGGCATTGACCTGGGTGTGCTCTAATGGCAGCGGACTGGCTGTTTCGGCGATCAGCAATGCGCCTGATTTTAAAATATCGGGAACGCTGGAAATGGGCATGGGATTCTCCAATGGGGTCGATCAGGCCTGGTCCTGAAACTCGGTTTGAATGGTTTTGAGAAGCCGCTCCAAGCGGCTTTGAATTTCGGTGGGTAGGGGCTGTGGGGCCATAAGAATCAGCCCATAGGGTAAAGTATACGCCTGGTAGGGTACCGCGACAGGCGTGGGGGGTGGGTTGGGCAGGGGCAGCTTATGCGCTGGAAGATCCAATTGCGCCAGCAATTCTTCCAGTTCCACCGCGCTCAGAGCCAGAAATTTCTGGCGAATATCGTCCAGCCGCAGGCCCTGCTGCCGCAGGAAGGGGATGAGTTTAAGCCTGAGCAGGTGCTCCCGCTGGTAAAAGGCCCCCAGACCCGAACCCAGCGCCGGGGGCAGGATTTCCTGCTGAATATAAAAGTGAATGGTCCGGCGCGGCAGGCCGGTTTGGTCCGATAAGTCTTGAATGGAGAGGACGGGGTCGCTCATCGTGTCACCTCTTATGGAATAATTATATCACTGTCACATTAGAATGTCAAGTTAAAGATTCCTAAATAAAAAGACCGTGTGGGGCAGGCACTGCCTGCCCCACACGGTGAAATCTTGTGAAAGCCCGGGTTATTCAGGTCTGGCGGCTTGAAAGGGGCACAGCAACAGTTCTTCGAATGGGATCGCATTGATTTGTTCGAGAATCAGGTCAGCATGGCTGATATTAAGCTGGCGGGTGAGGGTATTGGGAATGGCCACACAGAAAATTCCGGCGGCATTGGCGGCGCGTATGCCGTTGGGCGAATCTTCAAAAATTATCACTTCGGCGCCGGTCAGACCCAACTCCGCTGTGCAGCGCAGGTAAAGCTCAGGGTGCGGTTTGATCTTTGTAACATGGTCGCGGCAAACAATCTGGTCGAAGAATTCAAACAGGGCCAAATGCCGCAGCAGCGGCTCCACCCAGCTCAGCGGCGAACTGGAGGCAATGCCCAGCTTTAGCCCATAGGTCCGGGCGAGCTGCAATGTTTCGGCGATGCCGGGTTGGGCGGGTTCCAGGTAAATCCGGTCCAGTGAGCGCTTGCGGTGGTCGGCATGGATCGCGGTATGGTCCAGCGGCTGGTTCAGTTTGCCCGATAAATAATTCACAGGGTCAAATGCCGCGAAGGAAGCGCCCAACGCCGCCTGCCATTCACTCAGCGGCAGGCTCTGACCGTATAACTGGAAAACTTCCTGCCACACTTCAAATTCGGGTGTCTCGGTATCCAGAATCAGTCCGTCAAAATCGAAAATCAGTCCACGAATGGCCATGATGAATTCCTTGAGGTAGATTTCATAAACAACCGGCGGGTGGAAACCGCCGGTTGTTTGGTGAACTTGCATTTTACCCTAAAATGGGAAGGTGTAACTCCATAAACCCAGTTCTTGCTGAATCTGCCGGATTTCCTTCTGCAGATTGGGCACCGCCACCACCCCGTGGGCTCGCACGTGCTGTTCCATCTCAAATTCTTTTTCACCAGCGGTGAAGATGCGGCCGTACCCGGGGGCTTTGCGCGAGGCGCGCAGTTGACGCATGATTTCGCCGGTGGTGTGCTTAAATTCTTCGAGCGAAACAAAGTTTTCAATGTTGATGGTCATAAAGAAATGCCCCACCTTGAACGGCTGTTTTTGCCCTTCGGGGCTGATGCCCATCAGACCGTGCAGGAAGGCGCCGTTCTGCAGCGCCGCGCACAGGATTTCGACGATCACAGCCAGATCATAGCCTTTATGACCGCCGAGTAGTTCGCCAAACCCGCCCAATGGCAGCAGTGCGACGGTATCCTTGCTCAGACCTTCCAACACGGCGGCGGGATCGGTGGCCGGTTCTCCGGCCTGGTTTACCGCCCAACCCACTGCACCGGGCTTTTCGGCGCGGTCCAGCACCTCGAACTTGCCACGTTGCACAATGGAGGTGGCGGCATCGAATATGAACGGAAAATCTTCGTCGGTGGGGCAGGCAAAGGCGATGGGGTTGGTGCCCAACATGGGCTGAACGCCGAAGGTTGGGGCAATCGAGGGGCGGGCGTTGGTAAAGCTCATCCCCACCAGGCCGGCTTTGGCCGCCATGGTCGCGTAGTAGCCGTCAATGCCAAAATGGGTCGAGTTGCGCACCGCGACGGAGCCCATGCCATACGTTTTGGCCTTATCGATCGCCATTTGCATGGCACGCGTGCCGATGATCATGCCCATGCCGTCATGCCCGTCCAGCACTGCCGTGGTTGGAGATTCACGCACCACTTCCAGATGGGTGAGCACCTGGTGCTGTCCGCTCTTGATACGATCGTAATAGTACTTCAGGCGGCCAATTCCATGCGATTCAATCCCGCGTAGATCGGATGCGATCAAAACTTCCGAGCAAACCTGGGCTTCGGCGGGCGGAACCCCTAGCTTAATAAATGTATCCCGGATGAATCCCTGCAGAGTATCGACGGGAATGTTGACGGTATCGTTTGGCATACTGACTCCTCAATTCAAAAAAAAGTTGGTTTCAAGATTTGCACTGCGTTGAGCCGTGCAACGATCCTTTATTTTAGCATTTCCATCCCTGCAAACGGCCGATCCGGCGCCAGAATGCGCAGGATTTCAGCATCTGCGGGCTCAAGCTGTCCAACCACCATGCGCGCCAGCAGTTCGCCCACCCCAGGACCCAGCATAAAGCCCTGGCCGCACATCCCCACAGCTTGCAGAAAGCCGCCCATTTCTTTGCTCCAGCCGAGAATGGGATTGCCGTCTGGTGTCATGGGATACAAGCCGCGCCAGGTGCGCCGGACCCGGATGTTTTTCAGGCGCGGCATCACGTCTACCATGCGGCGGGCCACCATGGGTAGAAAATTGCTGGTTTCCTGCTGGTCAAACCCCCAAATTTGCGGGCTGGGGGTGATGCAGAACACGATTTGCCCGGTGGTATGCTGGTAGAAATAAAAATTGGACGAGCCGGGCAGCGGGCGGATATCGACGATCATCGGTTTTAGAAAATGCGCCACACCTTCAGTGATGGCAGATTCGTGTGAATCGGGTTTTACCGGCAGTTGTACCCCACCTAACGCTCCCACCGCGCTGGCCCACGGTCCGGCAGCATTGATCAGCACCGGGGTGGCATAGCTGCCATGGTCGGTTTCAATCCCCACGACTTTGCCGGAACGGCTGATGATTTTTAGCAGGTTTTCGTTGAAATGGAACTGGACCCCGTTTTGTTGTGCATGGCTATAGAACGCATGGGTGGCCAACAGGGGCGAGGCATTGCCATCTTGCGGCGAAAAAGTGCCACCCAGCAGGCCCACCGGGTTCAGGTCTGGCACCAACTCCAGCAATTGGCGGTGGTCAAACCAGTCGATATTCAGGCCAAGGCCGCGTTGTTTTATGACGACGGCCTGCAGTGCGGCGGCTTCCGGATCGCGATAGGCCACAAAACAGTAACCGCCCTGCACCCACTCAATATCATCTCCAAAAATTTCTTTCCAGGTCCTGAAGATTTCAATGCTGCGCAGGCACAGGCGCACCTTGGCCGGGTCAGAATGGGTGGCACGGATGCCGCCGATGGCTTTTTTGTTGGAGCCCTGACCCACAGAAGCGACGCGGTCGATGACCAGCACCTTTAATCCGGCCCTGGCCAGGTAAAAGGCCGCCGGGGCGCCGATGGAACCGGCGCCGATCAGGATGGCGTCATAATGCGGGATCGTGGGATTCATTCCGGCTCTCCCGGCAGGCCAATCTCACCGGCAAACACCCCCAGGGAAACTTCAATGAACAGCGGGCGACGGGTATGGTCGGCAACCTCCTGGCTGGGAACGCCCTCTTCGCGGAAGATGCGGTGGATGAGCTGGTTGCAGGTCTTGGCCCCGCATGCGCCCATACCGGCACGGGTGACAACTTTCAGTTCATTCATGTCGCGGTAACCCTGGCGAACCAGGGCGCGAATTTCTCCAGCAGTGACGCGTTCGCAGCGGCAGACAATCGTATCGTCGGAAACATGCGCGACATAATGGTTCATAGGTTGGGTGATTTGCTGCTCCTGCACGCGAATACCCGCGATGCGGCGGGCAAAGCTGCGTGGGGCCTGTATCTGAACCAGCAGGGTGTGGTCGAACGCCGCTACCGCTGCCACTCGGGTTACGCTGAGTACGCCCAATTCTACCCCCTCTGTATCCATAGCGATCACGCGGTCTGTGGGGCGGATGGTTTCACGGCTGAACTCGTATGGAATAGTGACATCGGGCAGGTCGGCATTTTTACGATAATCGACCAGGGTAATGGCCAGACCGGGGCAGCCGGCCAGGCAGCGCCGGCAGTTGGCACAGGCAAAATTATCGCCTACAAATTTGGGCACATGGCGAATATCGCATGGGTCGATTTCGATTAATTTGTGGGTACACAGGCTGGAACATGGATCGCAGGGGATTTCTTGTGTGCAGTGGATGATCGGCATAATGCCTGAAGCCGCTTCTTGATATGATTCGGCCTGATTGACACCCGGGCGAGATTTTAGAATTTCTCCCATATGGTACCAGGTGGAGGAAATCGCGCCGACCGCACCGCCCAGGGCTTGATAAATTTCCAGGCCTTTGATGCGCCCTGAAAACATGGCGGCTGATGCTTCTGCAATTTCCTCAGCGTCTCCGGCGGAGAAGCTGGGGATGCCAAATTCAACCGCCTTTTTATAGAACTCATTGACCGGGTTCAGCCCAACCGCGATCAGCACTGCATCGCATTCAAAGGATTTTTCGGTGCCCGGAAGTACTTGAAAGCGCTCGTTTACGGCGGCAATCGTGACCGACTCTACCTTATCGGTGCCATTGGCACTCAAAATGGTGTGCGATGGATAAATTGGGACCCCCACGCGTACCAACTTATCCTTATGGACTTTATAACCACCGCATTCAGGAAGCGCTTCAACCAACCCCACCACCCCGATGCCGGCCTGCAGGGCATGATACCCGGCGATCAGGCCGACATTGCCGCCGCCCACGATGAACAGCTTTTCAGCCGGACGCACCAGATCACGGTTGACCAGTGTCTGAAAGGCGCCGGCTCCGTATACGCCAGGCAGGGTGTTACCTTTAAACGCCAGAAAATTTTCGCGGGCGCCGGTGGCCACCAGCAGCACCTGCGGTTTAACCAGGACATACTCACTGCCATCTTTAAAAATGCCTATCTGCTGATCACTGAACACGGCCAGCGCAGTGGAACATGTCCATATTTCGACCTCGGATAATTGGCGAACTTCATTTTCCAGACGGGTGGCAATATCGATGCCGCGCGTTCCCGCGTACACCATATTTGTCGATCCAAAAAAGCGGTGGGTTTGCAGCACAAGTTTGCCGCCCAGGCGGTGTTTATCATCCACCAAAAGAACTTTAATACCGCGCTGGGCCAGTTCTGTGGCGGCTGAAAGGCCCGCCGGGCCGCCCCCAATGATCAGCACCGGAACAACCATTTTCTGTATCGTTTTAAGTTGGGGTGGCTGCGCCACACTGGGCAGGGCAGGTAAGCCATCCAGAGGTTCGACCCGGAGACCGGGCCGAACCTGCGCCATACAGGCTTTTTGCGGCTGCCCGTCAGCCAGAACCATACATTGGGCGCACTGCCCGTTGGCGCAGAATATACCCTGAGGAGCGTGATCCTTGGGGTGGTGGCCAAACACCCGAATGCCATGTGCAAACAGAGCTGCCGCGATGGTTTCACCCACGCATGCAGAAAACTTCTGGCCTTGCCAGTAAAAATCAATTACTGAGCGTTGAGGAATGGGTAAAATGGGATGAGACGTGATTCGGAAATCCGTCATTATTTGCTCCCTTCGAGTGCTGTAACTACCGCCGCCGTGATTGCTCGGGTAATTGTATTGTAGCAAATCCGTTGAGGGTTCCCTACTGCCGTTTGGCGGGTGTTTCGCAAAATAGTGTCACGAAATTATGACATGATGGGTTTGGCATGATTTCGCGAGTTGCGGTTAAAATAGGTGTGAAATTATTATGGAGGGACGGTTTATGAAACGAATCGCAGTTCTCACCAGCGGCGGAGATGCGCCGGGGATGAACGCCGCAATCCGGGCAGTGGTGCGGACGGGGACCAGCCGCGGGTGGCAGGTGTATGGGGTGAAGCTTGGTTACGAGGGCTTGATCAACAGCCGGTTTATCGAAATGGGTACCCGCGATGTGACGGGGATTTTGGATCGGGGTGGCACGATTCTGGGCAGCGCCCGTTCACAGGAGTTTCGCACGGAGGAAGGGCAGCGCAAGGCGCTGCGCGCCCTGAATGAAAATTCGATTGACGGCCTGGTGGTGATTGGTGGCAACGGCTCCCAGGCAGGAGCTTTGGCCTTATCGAAACTAGGCTTTCCGGTGGTGGGGGTGGCGTCGACCATTGATAATGACCTGTTTGGTTCGGAAATGACCATTGGTGTGGATACTGCTTTAAATATTGCCCTGGAATCGATTGACCGGTTGAAGATCACGGCTACATCGCACCAGCGGGCTTTTTTAATCGAGGTAATGGGGCGCGGCTGTGGTTACCTGGCGCTAATGTCTGCCATTGCCGGCGGCGCCGAGGCCTGCGTTATTCCCGAAGTGGAAACTAGCCCGGAGGAGATTGCCGAGGTTCTGCGGAAATCTTATGAAAAAGGCAAAGCGCACTGCATCATTGTGGTAGCTGAGGGCGCGACCTTAAATGCCCAGAAACTTGACGAATATTTCCGGCAGCATAAAGAACGCCTGGGTTTTGAACTGCGCGTGACGATTTTAGGCCACGTGCAGCGCGGCGGCGAGCCGAGTGCCTTTGACCGGATTCTGGCCAGCCGGCTGGGGGCCGGGGCTACCGAGGCACTGGCGCGGGGTGAGACCGGTGTGCTGGTCGGTCTGATCAAGGGTGAGATTCTCACCACGCCTCTAGAAACCGCGGTGGCCAATAAGAAGCAGATTGATATGAATTTGTTTGAACTGCAGCGCAGGCTGGATTGATGGTTGGTTACTGCTCAGCCCTCCCCCTACCCCCTCCCGAAGCGGGAGGGGAAAGAGGTTCTTGGAGGTAATTTGCGGCACATTGTGCCGCAAATTACCTCCAAACCTCCTTCTCCCCGCCCCGCCGCTCCCTGTACCTCCATCAGGGTGGTATCGGCCACCCGTAGGGGTGTGGGGCGGGGCCGGGGGTGGGGTGAGCAGTTACGATGGTTGAATAAAAAGACGAACCCCGAGCGCTTTGTTCGGGGTTCGTCTTTTTATTCTGGTCAGGTGGTACGCTGGGACTTTAGGAAGGCTTCTATGAAACCATCCAGATCCCCATCCAGCACCGCGCCGGCGTTGCCAACCTCAAAATCGTTGCGGTGATCTTTGACCATCTGGTAAGGATGCAGCACATACGAACGGATCTGGCTGCCAAAATCGATTTTGACAAATTCGCCGCGCAGGTCGGAGAGGTGTTTCTCTTGTTCCTGATGTTGAATTACCAGCAGCCGGGAACGCAGCACGCGCATGGCATTTTCACGGTTTTGCAGTTGTGAGCGTTCGTTCTGGCAGGTCACCACAATGCCACTGGGCAAGTGGGTCAGGCGAATGGCGGTTGCGTTCTTCTGCACGTTCTGGCCGCCCGCCCCAGAAGAGCGAAAAATATCGATACGCACATCTTCTGGCGGAATGTGGATGGTGTCATCGTCATTTATTTCCGGCAGGATTTCGACCTGGGCAAATGACGTGTGACGGCGATGCGCGGCATCGAAAGGGGAAAGGCGCACCAGGCGATGCACACCGTTTTCCGGGTGCAGATAGCCGTACGCGTATTTGCCGGTGACGGCAATGGTGACACTTTTGATGCCGGCCTCTTCACCTTCGGAAAAATCCAGAATTTCCGCGTCAAAACCGCGGCGTTCAATCCAGCGCAGGTACATGCGCTCTAACATAGCGGCCCAATCGTTAGAATCGGCTCCGCCCATGCCGGAATTGATCGTCAGCAGGGCGTTCCCCTGGTCGTAAGGGCCTGAAAGCAGAGTGGTGAGCTCGCGTTTCTTAATGTCCATTTCGAGGGCATCGACTTCGCTTTCCAGCTCAGCCTGCATACTCTCATCGGCCAATTCCACCAGTTCCAGGGTATCTTGAATTCGCTGCACCAGGCGCTGCCACCCTTCGACCTCATCCCGCACGCCGGCTAATTCTTTCATCAGTTTTTGCGCGCTGGCCGGGTCATTCCACAGGCCGGGATCTTCACTTTTTTGTTGCAGTTCCGCTAATTTCGTTTCCCGTTTAGGTAAGTCAAAGATGCTCCTGAAGTTCTTGCACGGTGCGGGCATACAGCGTCAGGCGGTCAAATAATAGATCTTGCATGGGATAGCCTCCAGAAAAACAGATGGTATGAAATTAGAATGGGTAGGAAAGCCGTTTCAGACGGTCGTTTTTCGCTTCGAAAGTAATCCGTCGACAAAAGCCTCGCGGTCAAAACGCGTCAGGTCTTCGGGTTTCTCGCCCAGGCCGGCATATAAAATGGGCAGCCCCAGTTCGCGTTGAATGGCAAAGGCCATCCCTCCGCGAGCGGAAGAATCCAGCTTGGCGAGGATGACGCCCGTGACCTTGACGGCCTCCTTGAAGGCGCGCGCCTGGGGCAGGGCATTTTGCCCGGTGGTGGCATCCAGCACCAACCAGGTGGCGTGGGGTGCCCCTGGCAGGGCTTTTCCGACCACGCGGTAGACCTTCTTGAGTTCTTCCATCAGGTTAAAACGGGTGTGCAGCCGCCCGGCGGTATCCACAAAGACAATGTCCGCTTTGCGCGACAGCGCAGCCTGGACGGCATCATAGGCGACCGCGCCCGGGTCGGCATTGGGCTGCCCGGCGATCACCGGAATATCCAGGCGTTCTCCCCAAACCTGAAGCTGGTCAATGGCGGCTGCGCGGTAGGTGTCGGCGGCGGCAAGCAGCACTTTTTTGCCCGCGCCGGAAAACTGTTTTCCCAGTTTGGCGGCGGTGGTGGTTTTCCCTGAACCGTTTACACCCACCAGCAGAACAATTGCCGGCTGAAAAGCATCGAACCGAATCAGGGGAGCCGGATCGAGGCGCAATAACAATTCCTCGCGCAGTGCATCTTGCAGATCGGAGGTGCGGAAAATACCCTCGTTCTTTACCCGAAAGCGCAGCGCCTCAACCACAGATTCGGTGGTTTCCACGCCCATATCGGTCTGGACGAGCAAGCTTTCCAGCTCATCCCAGGTTTCATCGGTGATATCTGCGGCGCCAAACAGCGAGGCAATTCGGCCAAATGTTTGCTTGCGGGTCTTGGCCAGACCCTCCATCCATTTATTCAGAAAGTCCATAGGCTTGTAATTATAACATGGGCTCAGATACGGTTGGCGGACTGGGCTTCGGTGGCAAGTTGGCCGCAGCCGGCCTGAATATCAATCCCGCGGCGGATGCGAATGGTGCAGGGAATGCCGAATCGTTCGAGTTCGGCTTTAAATGCCTCTGCGCGGGCGTGGGTGGTGCCATGCCCGCTGTATTTTTTGGTAGGATTGAGCGGAATTACGTTAACATGGCACATCAGCCCCTTAAGCAGTTGACTGAGGTCATGGGCGTTTTCCACACTGTCATTCACGTCCTGAATCAAAGCCCATTCAAAAGTCAGGCGGCGGTTGGTTTTCTCAACATATTCGCGGCAGGCCTGCATCAGCTCAGCGATGGGATATTTGCGGTTCACCGGCAGCAGCGCCGAACGTTTGGCATCGTTGGTGGCATGCAGGCTGATGGCCAGGTTGACCTGTCGTTTTTCATCGGCGAACTGCTCAATCAAAGGCACCAGCCCGACGGTGGAAATGGTAAAGCGCCGTTCGCCCAGTTTAAAGCCCTCACCGTCGTTCAGCCGGTCAATGGCGGCCATGGTGTTTTTGTAATTATGAAAAGGCTCGCCCATGCCCATGACAACGATGTTGGTGACGCGTTCACCTTTGCTTTTTAACTGGCGGGCGTAATAAAGCACCTGTTCCACAATCTCGCCACTGCTCAGATGACGTTTAAAGCCCATTTGCCCGGTGGCGCAAAAAACGCAACCCATGGCACAGCCGGCCTGGGTGGAAATGCACAGGGTACGGCGCTCGTTATAACGCATCAACACGGTTTCGATGGCGTTGCCATCGTCCAGATTAAACAGGGACTTGGCCGTTTCCCCGTCTTTCGATTCGAGGTCAACCACCGATTCCAACCCGCTGAAGCGGAAGTTTGCCGCCAGTTTTTGACGGAGCGCAGCCGGGAGGCTGCTAAAATCTTCAGGCGCGCCCCACAACTGCTGGTAAAGGCCCTGCCAGACCTGTAAGGCCCGGTAGGCCGGTTCTTCCCAGGTGTCAAACTGCGCCCGAAGATCGGCGAGATCGAGATCGTAAATCAGGGGTAAGGAATTTTCCATAGGTTATCCGCGCCTACAAACCGATTAATTGGGCCAGGTCAGGCGCAACCAGGTCCGGTTTCAGAGAAAAAGTAGCCAGGTCAGCGGCTGTGGCAACCCCAGAGAGCACCAAAGCTGTTTTGCAGCCGGCGTTATAACCACCTAAAATATCAGTTTCCAGGCGGTCGCCCACGGCCAGGGTATGTTCGGCGCGGGTGCCCAGACGTTCCAGCGCCACCTGCAGCATGGTCGGCTCCGGTTTTCCGCCCCAAATAGGCTGCTGATCGGTGGCGGCGATGACCGCCGCAATGATAGCTCCGGCACCGGGTATCAGACCCTGCGGGGTGGGGAATGTTTTGTCGGGATTGGTGGCATAAAAGGGCACACCGGCGCGAATCAAAAGCGTGGCTTTGGATAATTTATCGTAGTTCACCTGGCGGTCCATGCCCACCACCACAGCGAGCGGGTTCTCATCCGATTCGACAAAGCCGTACTGCGCCAGAGTTTCCGTCACGCCTTTTTCACCCACAATGTATACCGGCCCCCCTTGTGGAAAACGAAGGCGTAATAAATGCCCTATAGCGATGGCCGAATTGACCACCTGCCATGGCTCTAACTGCACCCCAAATCCTTCGAAACGAGCCAGGTACATCTCGACCGAACGGGTAGCGTTGTTCGTAGCCAGTACAACCTTCAATTCCAACGCACGAATGCGCGTAAAAACTGCGGGAAGGTCGACCAGCAGGGTATTCTCTTTCCAGAGCACCCCATCCATATCCAGAATGAGCGCCTGAATGCGTGGTGAAAGATCGAAAATCATCCTGCGTTCCTGTTAACGATTTCTGGACCGCTTAACGCGGTCCAGAAATCGTTCGAGAGTTTATTTTTTGACTTCGAGGACCTTGTCCACCAGTCCGTAAGCAACGGCCTGCTGGGCGTCCAGGTAAAAATCGCGTTCGGTGTCGTGTTCAATTTCTTGCAGGGTTTTGCCGGAACTCTTAGCCATAATTTCGGTCAGGCGGGCTTTCAGACGCAAAATTTCGCGCGCCTGAATTTCGATATCGGTCGCCTGTCCCTGGGCACCGCCAAGAGGTTGGTGCATATGGATGGTGGCGTGCGGCAGAGCATACCGGTGGCCCTTGGTGCCTGCCGCCAGCAAAACCGTGCCAAACGATGCGGTGACGCCTACTGCCACGGTGCTGATGCGGTTTGAGATCATCTGCATAGTGTCGTAGATCGCCAGACCGGCGTAGATTTGACCGCCGGGGGAATTAATATACATCTGAATCTCTTTCTCGGGATCTTCACGATTGAGGAAGAGTAATTGGGCCACGATGACGTTGGCAACCTGATCATCAATTGGGGAGCCCAAAAAGATGATGCGCTCCTTAAGTAGTAAGGAGTAAATATCGTATGCGCGTTCCCCGCGGCCCGAAGATTCGATGACCATGGGAACGACATTCTTAAAATTCGGCAAGTTAAACATCCATTAACTCCTTTATCAAAAAACCTGACAGGTAGGCCCTGTCAGGTTGGTTGAGCTTACGCTTTGGCAGGCGTATCTTCTGCCGGGATTTCTGTTTCTTCGGCAGCTTCCACCTGGAGGGCGGCTTCTGACGGTGAGGCTGTTTCTTCCGGAACAGCGGCTTCTGCCTGGAGGGCTGCTTCTAATTGAGGAGCAACTTCTTCGCCGGCAAGTTCGGCGGTGGCAACTGCTTCGCCCGCTGCAATCGTCTTCAGGCGCCCCATGACGATGCGGTTCAGCATACGGCTGGCGGTTTCCATAGTGAGATTCTCAATGAAGTTCTGGGCCTGTTGGCCTTTCAGTTTGCGTACCTCGGGATCCGACTGATAGATCTGCATCGTTGCGGCAACCTCGGTCTGCAGTTCCTTCGAGTCGAGCCGTACGTTTTCAGCCTTAGCCACGCCATCCATGATCAGCGAGCGCTCCAGGCGGTGTTGGGCAACCGGGGTAATATCTTCCTGAATGAAGACATCCTTTTCCTTGCCCAACGTCTTGAGATAGGTGGGCAGATCCATCTTGCGGTCTTCCAGGTCGTGCTCCAGCGAGTGCAGCACGCGTTCGATTTCTTCTTCCAATATCTGTGGTGGGTATTTGACTTCCGACATACCGATCACCTGGTCCACCAGCGCGGTGAAGAAGTTATTGTCGTACTCGCGCAGTTCGTTCTCCTGAAGATTCTTTTGCACCGAGCTGCGCAGGTCTTCAACGGATTTGTATTCACCCAGTGTTTGCGCAAAGCTGTCGGTTAACTCGGGAATGTTCAGGTGCTTGATGCTGGCCACAAAGGCTTTTATCTCCACTTCTTTCCCGCGCAGGTTGACTTCAACGTCATCCTCGCCAAAAGTATGGATCACAATTTTCTCTTCGTTGGCAGTGAGACCCAGCAACTCGCGGCTGAACCCATCAAACGGCCAGTCGTCTATTTCGAATTCGTTCTCGCCCAAAATCAATTGGACCGTGTTTTCTTTAATCGCTACGGGCTCTTCACCTTCGACGGGTTGGGTAAACACGCCACTGACTTTTACGGAAACCAGGTCGCCTTCTTCAGCGGGGCGTTCAACAGGTTCGGCAGTGGAATAATTCGAGCGCAGATTCTTGAGAATCTGATCCACCTGATCTTCGGTAACCACGGGCGGGTTATACTCGGACCGAATGGAATAATAATCGCCCAGATTAGTCGTAGGCATGAGGGGAACCACAAAAGCAAATTTGGGCGGATTAGTGCTGATGATCTCTTCCAGATTGCCAGTGCCAGAAGGCTCTATCGCGGCTTCTTTCAACACCTTCGGATAGAGTTCGTCGAGCATGAGCTCGATCGCTTCTTTCTGGATGGCATCTTCACCGTAGGTACGGCGAACGACTTCATAAGGGGCTTTGCCAGGGCGGAAACCGGGGATGCGGGCATCCTGGGAGATTTTGCGCGCAGCTTTGCGCTTGAAATTCTCCATGACTTCGGGTTCGATTTCGGCAACGATCCTGACCTGATGGTCATCGCGAGGGGTAGTTTCGATCTTCAATGCAGCAATCCTTTAATCTCAAATTTGGTCTGGTGGGGAATGAGGGGGTCGAACCCTCACGCCTTGCGGCACATGATCCTAAGTCATGCCTGTCTGCCAATTCCAGCAATTCCCCTGGTCCTTATTGACCGGTTTTCGATTATACCAGAAATTATACGTGCTTCCTGTGGATTAGAAAATGAGGTGTACAGGCAGTTTGGCATACTCATATAAAACTCTAATATTTTCAGCTATAATTCTGCCAATTACCAACCAAAAATTTACGGAGGCGAACTTGGGACGGATTATTAACCCGGAGGGAGCGGGAAAAGAGAGGACGCAAATGTGCAAGGCAGTGGTTTTAGCGTTGCGCGAATTGATGCGGCAATCTCAACCCGATGAACACAGCCAGAATCTGGCGGCATTTATCGCGCTCTCGCTGGAAAAAATCAATGAAACGGTGGATGTTTCGGTGACCGCCTGGGAGAAGAAAGGCTATTGGGTGAAGGCTGACCGCTTTCGGATGGAATGGGAATGGTCCAAAAATATGGGGCTGCGCTTGCGCCAGGCCGTATTGGCCGATGATTGGGCTACCGTGGCGGTGACCTCGGCCCAGGTGGCGCAGCGTTTGATGAAAGTAGATGTGCCGATTCGGCATCACCTGGGCACACCCTGGGAAGGGGCCTGGGCCAGACTGCAAGCGGAAAAATAAAAAAATCCCCGGGTTTTATGCCCGGGGATTTTTTTATGCGCAGGGTCTACTTCTTCTTGAGGATGATGCGTGCGTCTACCACTTTGACGCCCTTGCCTTCCTCATAAACCATCACGGGATTGGCGTCCGATTCGGCGATGTCATCCTGCAGGTCGAGGATCATGCTCGAGTAGCGGCAGATGGTCTCGGCCAGGGCCGCCTTATCACGGGCTTTTTCACCACGGACACCCGCCAGGATGGGCGCGCCGCGGATTTCGCTGAGCATGTGCAGTGCCTGGTTCGATGCTACGGGTGCCACGCGGAAGGTGACATCTTTGAGCACTTCCACGAAGATACCGCCCAGACCAAACATCATGGTGGGGCCAAAAGTGATATCGTTTACCGAGCCCATAATGACCTCGGTGCCCCAGGGAGCCATTTCTTGAATGGCAACACCGTGAATGTTGGCGCTGGCTTTGTAATTCTTGGCATTGGCCAGAATAGTGCGGTACGTTTCGCGCACCCCAGCCTCGTCTTTGATATTTACCTTGACACCGCCGGCATCCGATTTGTGGAGGATATCGGGGGAGACGATCTTCATGACGAGCGGAAAACCGATCTTCTTACCCTGTTCAACCGCTTCATCTTCTGTGGTGGCCAATTCGGTGCGGGCAACCGGCAGACCGTAGGCTTTGAAAACCTCTTTGGCTTCAATTTCGGTCAGGGAGCCGCGGCCGTCTGCCCGAGCCTGGGCAATCACTTCAATCGCCCGTTTAGGATCGACGGGCTCACAGCTTTCGTCTACGACTGATAGGCCTTCGCGCATGCGGGCATATTCGCGCAGCGCTGCCATGGCACTCACTGCCAGGTCCGGGGCGCCGTAAGCCGGAATGCCGTGATCGATCAGCCAGCGCATGGCTTCTTCAGAGCGTTCGCCGCCCACAAAAGAGACCGTGATCGGTTTTTCTTTGACGCCAGAATCGCGTACGGCCTGTTCGATCGATTTGGCGATCTCCACCGGGTTGGTGATGGCGGTTTCGCAATACAGCACCACCAGGCCATCCACCCATTTGTGCGGGAAGGCATAGCGCACCGATTCACCGTACCATTCATTGCCGGCCATGCCGGTCAGATCGACCGGGTTTTTGGCCGAGCCGAACTCTGGCATGTGTTTCTTCATTTCAGACTGCACATCTGCCGGGGCAAATTTCAACGGGATGCCATACTTTTCCGCCGCATCGGTGGCCAGCACGCCCACACCACCCCCATTGGTGATAATCAGCATGTTTTCGCCCTTCATGGTAGGCTGCAGTGAGAGCACCAGGGTGCGGTCGAAGAGATCATCCAGGTCAGTGGCCTGAATTACACCGGCCTGTTGAAATGCCGCGCCGTATACTTTGGCTGCACCCGCCAGAGAACCGGTGTGCGAAGCCGCGGCGGCTGCGCCATGCGTCGAAACGCCAGATTTTAAGGCGATAATCGGTTTTTTGGAATGGCGGGCGGCATCTATAAAGCGGCGGCCATCTTTGAGACCTTCAATATAAAGGGAGATGCAGGTGGTGTTGGGGTCATCTGCCAGCCAGTAAATCAGGTCGGCAAAATCAACATCAGACATATTTCCGATGGAAATTAACTTGTCGAAGCCTACCCCACGGGTAAATGAAGATGCATCAATCGCAATTAACAGCGCGCCCGATTGGGAGATGAGGGCGGCCTTGCCATTCATGGGCAGGAACGGCGCGAAGGAGGCATTCAGTTTGTCAGAGTTGGAAAGAATGCCCACAATATTGGGGCCAAGCACGCGCATGCCGTATCGTTTGGCGTTGGCAAGCAGTGCTTCTTCCAGGTCGTTGGCGCCAACTTCGCTGAAGCCGGAGGAAATCGTGATCAGGCCTTTAACACCTTTCTTTCCGCATTCTTCGGCCATTTGCGGTACCAATTTGGCAGGCACAGTGACCACGGCAGCATCGATGTCCTCAGGAACATCCAATACGCTGGCGTAGCATTTCATGCCTAAAATTTCGGTTGCAGTGGGGTTGATTGGGAAGATTTTCCCTTCATACTTGCTTTCGAGCAAGTTCTTTAAAACGGTATAGCCAATTTTGCCAGGGGTCGCAGAAGCGCCAACAACTGCTACGCTTTTGGGTCGCATCAAGCCATCAATTCCAGTTAGATCCACGGTACAGGTCCTCCTCATGGGGTTTCATTCCAGATGATTATATTCAGGCCGGTTACAAACAGGTTACGCCTGCCGGTAAAGCCAGAAAAGACAAAAAGTTCATATTTGCTGCTCAGGCCACATGTCTAATTTTATTCATTTTTACACAAACAAACGTACTGTTTAATGGGTATTTTTTATCACAATCTTGTCATAAAAATGGTGGTTTATCATGCAGCAGCGATTAATCAGGTTTTTTGGTGGTCTATGATCCTGACAAAAAAACTGGCAGGTCGTGCCTGCCAGTTTTTTTGTCATTTACCCGAGTGCTTTTTCCATCAATTTTTGAATTCTGCCGATCATGCTGGCCGGGTCCGGATGCAGTCCCTCAATTAACAGGGCATCTTCATATACCTGTTCCATAATTAGCTCGTTCAGAGCCGAATCGGCTGCCAGATTGGCCAGTCGTTGGATGATGGGGTGCTGCGGATTAATTTCCATTACTTTCTGGGGAGCCTCGTATTCCTTGTTGAGCATGCGGTATACGCGCTGCATTTCCGGGTTAAGGGCACCTTCGGGATCCACCAGCCGCGCGGGAGATTCGACCAGGCGGTCGGTGGTGCGCACATCCTTTACGCGATCACCGAGCTGATGCTTAAACCGTTCGACGACTTCCAAAACTTCGCCTGAGGCCTGGGTTTCATGTTTCGCATCCCCGTTTTCTTCGGTGGGTTTTTCAGGGGCAGCTGGGGCATCGGCCGCGACATTGGCCAGTTCAAAATCTTTGAAGGTGCGCAAATGCATCAGCATGAAAGGATCCAGTGGATCGGTCATGATCAGCACTTCGTAGTCATGGTGCCGGAAAGCCTCCAGGTGCGGGCTGTGCAGCACCGAGCGCTCATCGTCGCCCAAAATGTAATAGATCTTCTTCTGGCTTTCTTTCATCCCCAATACATAATCTTCCAGCGAGAACCATTTTTGGGGTTGGCTCACCGTATGGTAGCGCACCAACTGCACCAGCGCGTCGGAATTTTCGGCGTCGGAGGCAATCCCTTCCTTCACCGCCCGCGCGTAAACTTTCCAGAATTTTTCATATTCTTCCGGCTTATCTTTGCCCAGGGTCTTCAGTGTGTCGATCACCTTGTTGGTGACTAACTTCTTAAGTTGGCCCATCACCCGGTTAGAACTCACTGATTCGCGGGAAACGTTTAGGGGCAAGTCTTCAGAATCCACCACCCCTTGCACAAAGCGTAGGTATTCCGGCAGCAGGTCGGTGCAGTATTCCTGGATCAGAACTTTGCGGGCATACAGGTTGAGCCCGTCTTGTTTGCGCAGCGAGAAAAAAGTGCGCTCCGGGCTGGCAGGGATGTATAACAGCGCGTACATTTGCACCGGCGCATCGGTGGCCATATGCGTATGGGTGAGCGGCGCTTCACTGTCCAGCGTCATTTGCTGGTAGAAGTCCACGTAATCTTTGGCGTCCACCTGGCGCGGCTGCTGGCGCCACACAGCGGCCTGTTTGTTGGCCTGTTCGTTCTTTTCTCCCACATAGATGGGGTAGGGGATGTAATCGGAATGTTTCTTGATTATCTGGCGAAGGCGGTAATCCTGAGAGAATTCTTCAGCATCATCTTTAAGTTGAATGGTAATTTCGGTGCCGCGTTCGTTCTTTTCCGCAGCTTCCAGGGTGTACGTGTCATTGCCGTTGGAGACCCAGGCGACAGCCTGGGCATCTTTGTTGGCGCTGCGTGAGACCACCCGGATCGAATCGGCCACCATGAAGGCCGAATAAAAACCGACGCCAAACTGGCCAATAATATCAGATAATTTATGGTCGCCGTCGACCTTATCTGCGGCTGCCAGAAAGGCGCGCGCCCCAGAATGGGCAATCGTGCCCAGGTTATCCACCAGTTCTTCCGCGGTCATGCCAATTCCACTATCGCGAATGGTGAGGGTGTGTTTTTCCGCATCGGCTGTGATCCAGATGCCCAACTCAGCCGCCGGGTCGACTACATCGTGGTTGGTGAGCATCGTGTAGCTGGCACGTGTCAGTGCATCGGATGCATTGGAGATCAGTTCGCGCAGAAATACTTCGCGCTCGGTATACAGGGAGTGAATCAAAATATTAAGCAGTTGGCGGGTTTCAGCTTTAAAGGCGACCGGCTCATTCATAGGAATTTGGGTATTTGCACTCATTGCGAATTTCCTCAAAAGGTTGATTTGTACAGGCTTTAATATACCTGCAAAAGATTAGAATTTCGTAAACATTTTGCCTGCAGCAAAGAAAAAGATCTGGAAACCTGCTTATTTGCCCTGATAGCGCAGGCGGATGGCCGGGATCAGGTATTCTTGAAAAGCGCGCTGCTGATCATAATCAGGCTGCCAGCCCCAGTCGCGGTGGGCAGCAGAGTCGTCAATGTCGCCCGGCCAGGTATCCACAATGCCCTGACGGCTGGCATGCGGCTTGAAGGTGACCGCCGTGCCGGGGAAAGCCTCGGCCACAATTTGATAGATTTCCTCGGCGGATAGGCTGAAACTGGTGACGTTGTAAATCAATTGGGAGAGCTGTTCGCGGGGGACCGCTTCGAGCATTAACAGGGATTTGATTGCATCCGGCATCACCATAAACGGCAGCCGGGTATCGGGCCGGACGAAGCAGTTATACGGCTGGCCCTGAGCGGCGGCGTACAGCATTTCGGGGCCGTAGTCGCTGGTGCCACCGGTGGGTGT
>Ga0105047_10005430_pt1 | contig 21905 bp, 22 predicted proteins | sample MAT04_FD_78384 | JGI IMG/M metagenome (GOLD analysis project Ga0105047, IMG submission 78384) | Freshwater microbial communities from Lake Fryxell liftoff mats and glacier meltwater in Antarctica - MAT-04 (megahit assembly) | ecosystem: Environmental > Aquatic > Freshwater > Ice > Liftoff... | reverse complement strand
GTGGGGCGCGGGCGAAGTGCGTGCCGGGCGCGTCTGCCCGCTCAGGCCGGGCGCTGGGTGGTGAAGGCGGCCAGGCGGGCAGCCAGCGCCTCGATCTGCGCCTGCTGCTGCTTGACGGCCTCGATCAGCGGCGCCACCAGCATCGCGTAGTTCACGCCCTTGAGCCCGTCGGGGCCGACCGACACCGCCTCGGGGTAGACCAACTCCACTTCCTGGGCAATCAGGCCGATCGACGGGCCCGTGCCGGCTGCCGCATCGGCCCACTGGTAGCGCAGCCCCCGCAGTCTGCACAGATCTGCCAGGGCCGACGACAGCGGCTCGAAGCTGTGCTTGGAGCGCAGGTCGGACTGGGTGTACTGCCCCTGGTTGGTCCACATCTTGCCGGCCGCGAAGCCACCGCCATAGGCGGTGTTGGCAACGTTCGACATGCGCAGCCACTCGTCATTGGTGTACCAGTCGCCGACCGCCGACAAGCGCCACTTGTCGCCCAGCTGCAGCACATTGATCTTGACCACGCCGGCGTCGGTGATGCTCAGGCCGAAGCGGCTGTTGTGGCCGTCGATGATCGAGAACTCATTGCCGGCGCGCACGCCGATGTCCCACCAGTGGCCGCCCTGCACGCCACCGCTGCGGCCCATGCGGATGGACGCGCGCTTGTCCGCTGCCTGCCACACCACATGCGGGTTGTGGACCATGATGCCTGCCGCACCGCCCGCGCCGATGGTGACGTACTGGGTGGTGTTGTCGCCCCAGAAGTCGGTGGTGTTGACGACGAACCGGTCCCAGGTGCCGGCGCCACCGGTCTGCACATGCAGCTTGCCCACCGGCGCGTTGGTGCCGATGCCGACGTTGCCCGGGCCCGGCATCAGTGCGATGTGGTCTTCGGCGTTGTCGGACGTGCCGATCTCCAGCGTGGTGTGTTCGCCCACACGGGCGTAGTAGCGGATCCAGGCGCGGTCGCTGCTGCCGCCGCCCGGGTCGGGCGAGAACAGGATGCCGCGGTCGACGCTGTTGCCGGCGCTGACCATCAGCGCGCCGTCGCGCACCTCCAGCTTGGCGCGCGGGTCGGGCGTGCCCATGCCCACGTTGCCCTTGCCGTCGAGCACCAGATCGAAGTGGTTCCACGGTTCACGGATGAAGTACATCCGGTCGCTGTTGACATGGATGGCCCAGTCGCCGTGCTCGGTGTCGATGAAGTCGATCTGGGGCGCGTTGCCCTTGATCTGCAACTGGCCGCTGCTTTTCAACCGCGAGTCGGGGTCGGGCGCGACGCCGCCGTTGGCCACCAGGCGCAGCGCACCGTTGACCTGCAACTGCGCGCCCGGCGTCACCGTGCCCACGCCCACCTGGCCGGTGCTGCGGTCGATGAACAACCGCGGCAGGCCGTCGCCGTCGGTGATGCCCAGGCCGTCGCGGCCGGTCTGCGCATTGCGCGGGTCGCTGCGCGGGCTCAGCGCCAGGCTGAACGCCGGCTTGGCATCGTTGAAGTTGCGGTACAGGTTCAGCAGCTTCTTCTGGCTGTTGTCGTCGCCGTCGGCCTGCAGGCTCAGCGGCTCGCCCGGCGGCTTGGCCAGGCCGTCGTCGCGCTGGTTCAGCGCGGCGTTGATCAGCTCTTCGAAGTTGCTCGCCGTGGGCACGGCGTTCTTGACGAAGTAGGACTTCAGCGTCTCGCGGCCGGTCTTGTCGATCTTCATGGCGGGGCTCCTGGATCAGTGGCCTGGCAGCAGGTGCTGGCAATCGGCCGTGCAGTGGCGCGTGCACCCAGGCAGACGCCGTGGAACCGGCTCTGCCGGGCCACTGGCGGCGCCCCCTGGGGGCTGGCGCCGAAGGCGCTTCGGGGGTCGCGCCGAAGGCGCTTCGGGGGGAACTGTTTCATGCGATGGAGAAATCAAGTTCGATGCGCATGCTGCCGATGCCCTCGAAGCCCTGCACGCGCTGGTCGTTCGCGGCGATCACGTCGAATTCATGCCGGTCGGCGGCCACCAGCACCGCGTCGGCGTGCTGCGGCGTGACGCGGTGCCCGGGCTGGTCGGGCACCAGCGTGAAGCGGCCCTGGTCGCCGGTGAACAGGCGCAGGCCGGCGATGTAGTCGACATAGGCCCGCGTCTCGATGAAATGCAGGATGCTGTTGGCATACAGGCTGCCGCCGATGACCAGGTCGGCCCCGTCGGCATAGGCCCAGGGCGAAAGATAGCGGTTCAGGTCGTCATTGAGCTGCTGGCGGCACCAGCCCTCGTCGGTGCCGGGCATGAAGCGCACACCGCAGCGCACCTTCACCGGGATGAAGTGCGCATTGCGCACCCGCAGCCGCGCGGCAGCGGGCAGCTTGTCGGCCAGGAAGGCGCCGATGTCGGCGATCAATTCGGCACTGGCGCGCGGGGCGAACGGGTCGAAGGGCTGGCGCTGGGTGATGTCGGGCACCACGATCAGGTCGACCGCGCCGGGCTCGGGCTGCCAGCGGGCGTCGGCACGCAGGCACTTGACCTTGTAGAGCTGCGGAAACTGCGCCAGCACCAGGTGCTCGTAGTCCCAGGGCGTGAGCGCGCGCTGGCGGTGGCGCAGGCGCTCGGCCACGCGGGTGTTGAAGGCGCCGCCCTGCTCGGCCGGCCGGCCGCCGAAGCTGCTGTAGGGCTGCGCAAGCGCCGCCAGACCGGGCACCGGCTCCACCGGCCCGGTGATCTGCAGCGGCGGCATGGCGCGGCCCAGGTCGTCGCCGGTGTGGGCGGCATCCAGGCGCTCGGCCAGCACCGCATGCGGATGCAGGCCGACCAGGTCACACACCCCCGGCACCGCGCGCTGGCGTTGCAGCCGCAGCCACACCAGGCCGCTGCGCGGCATGGGCTGGCCATCGAGAGGCACTGCCCGGGCCATCACGGTGCCCGGCGCCACTGCGGGCAACTGCAATTCGACGATGCCGGCGTTGACCAGATCGCGCGTGCCATCGGCCAGCAGGCTGCCTTCCAGCGGGCCCTGCTGCAGCGATCGCCAGCGGCCGCCGTCCAGCACCGACCAGTGCACCGGCTCGGGCAGCGCCTCGGGGTCGGCGCTGCCTTCGGCCACCTGCACCAGCAGCGACAGCCGCTGCGGCGCCTGCACGCCGGCCAGGCCGATGTAGAGCTCGCCCTGGGCCGGCAGGTCGGGCAGCAGCGGCGCGGCGCTGCCGGCATCGAGGCCGGCCTGCGGCCCCAGCGCCACATGGCCGAAGGGCAGCACATGGTGCAGCGTGGCCGGCGGCTGGGCCGCGCCGCGCGGCACGAAGGGCGGCGGCACGGCCGGCTGCTCCAGGCTGGCGCTGTAGTCGGCCACCAGGCTCTTGAGCCTGGGGGTGTAGGGCGGATTGACGAGGAAGTTGTCGGCCACCGGCTTGGGCGCACCGGGCGCGGTGGCGGCAGCCATGGCCGCCGCCAGCTGCAGCGACAGCCTGAGCGCCTGCGCCGGGTACAGGCTGTGCTGAAGATCACCGGCCAGCTCCCAGACCCAGCTGCGGCGGCCGTCGGCCGCGGCGGCCGCGCCATCTGCAGGCCCGGTGCCCAGCCGGCCGGGTTCGGCCACGCCGGTGGGGCTGAGCAGCAGCGCACCCGGGCTGTCGGCATCGCCGAACAGGCGCAGCGGCTGCGGTGCGGCGTTGAACACCGCGCCGTCACGCAGGCCCACCCGCACGGTGAAGCCGGGGCCCGACGGGCTGCCCGGGTAGTTGGCGTAGTGCGCCTTCAGCGAGGCCGGGCCGCCCATCCAGCTGCCGCGAAAGCTGATGCTGTCCAGCGCCTTGCCCACCAGCTCGGGGTGGGCGATGGACAGGCGCGCGCCACTGGCGGGCTGGCTGCCGAAGGGCTCGAACGGCTTCTTCGCATCCAGCACCGACTGGTCGTTCTGCAGCGCCAGTGCCGCCAGGCCAACAACCCGCACCTGCAGCTGCAGCCGGCGCAGCTGCAGGCCCGCCAGCGCCTGGTAGGCGCTGTGCTGGCAATCGAAACCGTCGTGCCAGAACGGGCGCAGCATCAGCCGCAGCACCGGCGCAGCCGACTGCAGGCCATGCAGCGCCGCGCTGGGCACCACCACCGCCGGCTGCTGCTCACCCAGGCCGCAGCGCAGCACCAGGGCGCGCAGGGCGCCGGTCTCGATACCGGCCACCGCCGGGTAGCCGTCGAAGCCCGGGCGCAGCCAGGCCAGTTGCAGGGTGTCGGGCGCCACCCAGCCCTCTGGCCCGCTGAGCTGCACCTCGAACGGGTTGAAGCCGGCCACCAGCGGCGCACCATCGGCCGGCGCCAGCAGCGCCAGCAGGGCACGGGCGTCGAAATTGGCAGCGTCGCCGTCGAAGCCCAGCACCAGGGTGATCTGGCGCTGGCCCTCGGCCAGGGCCAGCAGCGGCGCAGCCACGGCCAGGCCCAGCACCGGCGCAGGCACCGGCAGGCGCTGGCCGGCTGCAGCCAGGTTGCCGAAGGGCTGCCAGCGCGGCGCGGCACCGTCGGCCACCGGCGCCAGCGGCTGCACGCTGCGGGCATCGGCCGCCGGGTAGGCGTGGTGCCAAATGCGCTGCACCGGCGCGCCGATGGCGCCGCCCGGGCGGTTGCGCTGCACCTGCTCCAGCAGCACGGCCGCCTGGGCCCAGTCGGCCGCAGCGGGTGCGGTGCCGGCTGCCGCGTTATCCGCCAGGCCCTGCAGCCAGGCGAGGTCGGCCGCCGACAGGCCCAGCGACGACAGCCGCGACCACGCCGCATCCAGCGGCAGGGCCAGGCCGGTGGCAGCAGCCACCATGTCGGCCAGTGCCTGCAGCGGTGCGCGCAGCCGCAGCCGGGGGTCGGCGGCGCGTTGCAGGGCCTGCTGGCGGCGGCGCACCTGCACCACGCTGAAGGCCTCGGTCCACAGGGCATGCACCCGGGCCCAGTCGGCGTCGTCGGCCGGGCTGTTGGCCAGCAGCGTGGGCGGCAGTGCCAGGCTGCGCCGCGCCACCGCCATCACGAAGCGGAAGGCCTCGGCCGACATGCCCATGTACTGCTCGATGGCGACGAAGCCCTGGTGCTGCCCGGCCAGCGCGCCCAGCGCCGGCAGCGGCCAGGCCGGCAGGCCATGGGTGATGGCCAGCAGCGCATCCACATCGCGCAGGCTGCGCTGGTCCGCGCTCAGCACCAGCGCCGGCTGCAGGCGCCGGCCTGCCGTCTCCAGCAGGCTGACGATCTCGCGCCACTGGCCATCGGCCCGCAGCTTGGTCTGCATCAGGCTGCGGAATTCGGGCAGCGTCAGGCGCAGCGTGTCGGTGACGAAGGTCTGCACCTCGGGCCGGTCGGCCAGCAGCGCATGCACGTCTTCGATGCGGGTGACTTCGGGCAGCTGGTCGTAGAGCCGGGCGTAGGCGCGCACGCCCAGACCCAGCGCGGCGCGCAGGTTGGCGTGGAAGTCGTCTGCCCGCGCGGCCGGCAGCTGGAAGGCGGGGTCGCGCCGGCGGCCGGCTTGCGCCAGCAGCGCGTTGATGGCGGCCCAGTCGGCGGCGTCGCCGTCCAGCCGGTGCTGGCGCAGTTGCATCAGGCGGCGGAAGTCATCGAACAGCGGCATGCCCAGCCCGGTGGCGACGAAGTCGACCACCTGCTGCGCCTGCACCAGGGTGTCGAAGTCGATCTCGGCCGGCGGCTGGCCGGCCGGCGCTGCGGCGGGCAGGCCGGGGCAGACCGGCACCGGCAGCGCGTCACCCGGGTTGGGCGCGCCGATTGCGATGCGCAGCATCGCCAGGAAGGCCTGCTGCCGCGTGCCGCCTTGCAGGTACTGGCGGCTGGCCTGGGCGATGCCGGTCTGGCGGATGTGCACCCGCAGCGAGCACAGTGCCGCCACCCGCACCTGGCTGGCCACCAGATCGGCCCCGGTGCGGAACAGCCTGGGCTGGCCGGCGCCATCTTGCCCGGCGCGCAGCAGCGTGCCGGCGGGCAGCAGCAGGCGGCTGCGCCGCTCGTCGGGCTGCACCAGCAGGTGCACCCGGTCGGCCACCGCCGGCTGCGCCGCCATGTGCAGCACCTGGCGGTAGAAGTGGTCGAGGTGGCGGGCGCTGAAGCGGTTGAGCTGCGCCCGGGTCAGGCCCAGCAGGTCGAGGCAGGCCAGCAGCAGTGCCAGTGGCGGGCGCGCCAGCACGGCACCGGGCGCCTGCGCCCAGGCCCCGGGCGCGCCGGCATCCACCGCAGCGCGCTGCACCGCGTCGGCGGCATCCACCAGCTGCTGCGGCGGTGGGAACAGCGCCTGCCAGTCGCCTCGGTCGTCGCCGGTGTCGTCGACATACACCAGCCCGGCGGCATAGGCGCGGGCAAAGGCCAGCGCATCGGCCAGGCCCCAGCTGTCCAGCACCGCATGGGCAGGGTCCAGCGCCGGGCGCTGGCGGCCGGCCTGGCTGCTGCCGTCGTGCAGGGGGATGTCCATCGGGCGGGGGTGGCGGTCTGGGCCGGGGTTGGTCAGCAGGCGTTGGTCGGCCAGCGTTGCTCAGCCCGCGCTGACCTGCTGGTTGACCGGCATGAACTGGCCCTGGCCGCTGTACTGCGGCGTGGCGTCGGGCACCGGGCCGGCCGGCGTGGGCAGCTGCGCCGGGCTCTGCACCTCGAACCTGGCGATGAACATGCCGCCCTTCAGCAGCACCAGCTTGCCGCCGGTCTGGGTCAGCATCGCCTTCTGGTCGGGCGCCAGGCTGGCGATCTTCAACGTGCCCACGCCGGGGATCGGGTAGCTGGGCGTCATGTAGGTGCAACCGGGCACCGACACCCGGGCCTCGTCGCCGTCGACGCAGATCTTCTTGCCGCCGATGGTCGCCGGCCCGCTGCCGGGAATCTGGCCCGGCTGCACCACCACGATGGCCGGCGCGAACACCGGCAGGAACAGCACCATGTCGCCATCGGTCAGCACCTTGTCGCCCATCACGGCACCCCGGCCACGCTGGCTTCGCGCAGATAGAACGGATAGACCAGGTTGAAGCGTGCGTTGGTGGCGCGCACGGTGTAGTCGATGTCGACCAGCAGCACGCCGTCACCGGCGCGCTCGGCCGACACCCGCACCTCGTCGAGCCGGATGCGCGGCTCGTGGTGCAGGATGGCGTCGCTGACCAGGTCACGCACCTGGCCCACCATGCGCTGGCTGACCTCGCCGAACAGGAAGGCGCCGAGCTCGCAGCCGAAGTCGTCGCGCATCACCCGCTCACCGCGCCGGGTGGCCAGCAGGATGGCCAGGCTCTGGGCGATGTCGTCATGGCCGCTGACCATGGCCACGCCCGCGCCGCCGGCCTCAAAGCGCGGCGGAAAGGCCCAGCCGGTGCCCAGGAAGTCAGCGCCCGCAGCCATGGCTCAGCCAGCCTGCGCGCCGGCCTGCGCCGTCGGGGCCTGGGTCTGGGCATGGTTCTGGGCCTGGGCCTGGGCCTGGGCCTGGGCCTGGGCCTGGATCTGCTCGCCAGCCTGGGCCTGGATCTTGCCCACCAGGGCGAACACCCGGGCGAACGGCAGGTGGCCGACGCCTTCGAGCACCAGGTTCAGTTCGTCGAGGCTCAGTCGCAGCTGGATGTCGGTCATGGCGTGGGCCGCAGCGGGCCGTTGGGTGGTGGGTGGTGCTGGGTGGTGGGGGTAGGTGATGTCATGGCATGCGTTGATGGCGGCCTGGGTGGGGGGCAGGGTGGGGTGCAGGATGGCGGGCAGGCGGGGCAGCTAATTCATGTCGATCTTGCTGCCCTTGACGGTGACATTGCCCTCTGCCTGGAGCTGCAAGTCCTTGGCCGAGGCGATGGCGATGCCGCTCTTGTCGAGGGTGATCTTGTTGCCATGCTTGTCGCTGAGCACGATGGCCTCGCCGTCGTCGTCCAGCAGCAGCTTGGCGCCCGACGGCATCTGCAGGCTGATCTGCTTCTTGTCGTCGTCCAGCGCCAGGGTCAGCCCGCTGCGCGTGACCAGGCCGCGCAGCGTGTTCTTGTCGCTGGCGTCGAGCACCGCCGCCGGCGGCGTGTTCTTGCTGCCGAACAGCGCGCCCAGCACCACCGGCTGGCGCGGGTCGTTGTTGAAGAAGCCCAGCACCACCTCGTCGCCCGGCTCGGGGCGGAAGCAGAAGCCGCGGCCCTTGCCGGCATCCGGTGCGGCCAGGCGCGCCCACAGGCCGCTGAGGCCTTCACCCAGGCCGGGCACCTGCACCTTGACGCGGTACTCGCCGTTGGGGTCGTCGCCCACCGCCTCGACCACGCCGACCTGCAGCCCGCCAGCCGGCGGCAGCAGGCCGGCGGCCGGCGCGCTGGCGATGTCGGGCCGGCGGTGGTGCGGCTGCGGCAACATTCCGAACTGCAGGTCGGTGGTCCAGTCACCGGCAGCGATGCGGTGGCACAGGCCGGTGACCAGGGCGGTGCCGACAAAGGCCTGGGCCAGGCCCTGGATCTGCACGCTGTCGAGCAGGCCGACGTGGCCCACCCCCTGCACCCGCACCCGACCGCGCAGCAGGCCCAGCTGGCTGCGTGCCGCCTCGGCGCTGGCCCAGTCCCTGGCCTCGGCGGCCACCAGCGCGCCGGGGAATACCAGCACCGCCTTGTCGAAACCCAGGGCCTGGGCGGCGTTCGGGCCGCTCAGATCGCCCTGCGTGGGCGCCGACGGCCGGCGGCCCTGCGCCTTGGCCAGCTGCTGGGTGGCGGCGTCCCAGCTCCAGGCATCGACGCCGGCGTCCTGGCCCAGCGCGTCGCAGGCGAAGGCCATGTCGAAGATGTCGGTGCCCCAGGTGACATGCAGCGCCGTCTGGCCCGGCAGCTTGGGCGGGGCCACCCGCAGCGTGCCGTCGGTGACGGCCACCACCTGGCCCAGGGCCTCGGCCCGGGTGACCAGCCAGTCCCAGTCGCTGCAGTCGTACTGCACCAGCATCGGGTGCACCACGGTGGTGGCCTCCACCTCGGCCTGCAGGCCGGCGGCCTTGGCCAGCTTGGCGAACACGTCGCTGTCCGTGGCGTCCACCGACACCTGGCTGCGGCGCGGGCGGGTCATGCGCACGGCCTTGTCGCGCAATTCCACCTGCAGTTGCGCGCCCTGCGCACCGGCCTCGATGCCGTGGCGCACCACCAAGCCCTTGAACAGCACCGCGTCGCGCCCGGTGCGGCCCGGCCCGCCTTCATAGCGGGCCAGGATCTCGACCTCGGCGCCGGGCTTGAACATACCGCTGTCGCTGACCGGGAACTTGCCGGTGGTCGCATCGCCGTCGGCAAACACCAGCACGGCGCTGGGCAGGCGGTTGAGCTCGCGCCGCACGTCGACAGAGACCAGTTCGATCTCTGCCGCGATGGCCCGGCCACCGGACTTGACCGTGATGGTGACAACGCTCATTGCAACCCGCCATCAGCCGCCGCCAGCGGCGGAAACTGCAGTTGCCGGCCCGGCTGCAACTGGCGGAAGTCGTCCAGCCCGTTGTGCCGGGCCACCAGCAGGTAATGGCGCGCGCTGCCGTAGATGGACACGCACAGCAGCGGCAGGGTGTCGCCGGCCTGCACCGTGCGCACATGGGTCAGGTCGGGCGAACTCTTGGCGGCGGCACGCGCTGCGGTCTCGGTGGCGCGGTCTTCGACGAAGCCGACATCGAGCTCGGCACGCAGCGGGTCGCCCGATTCGTCGAACAGCTGGTAAGTGATGTCCAGCGTCTGCAGCCGGCCCTGGAAGCTGAAATCGCCCCAGCGCACCACCAGGAAATTGGGCTGGTGGATGTCGCCGTTCATGCGCAGGCACATCTTCTCGAACTCGGCGACCTTCTTCTTCACGCTGGGCGGGCCCAGCAACTGCTCGGCGCCGAACTGGTGCACGCCGGTGCCGTCGATCACCAGCTGCAGCTTCAGCGCACCGGGCTGGGTGAGCGCATAGCGCGCCGGCCGGCCCTCGGTGTTCAGCGCCTGCAGCCTGGCGTCGTTGTAGACCACGGCATGGCTGCGCTGGTAGCTGGCCGGGTTGAACATCAGCGTGATCTCGGCCGGGCTGGCCGGCCGGCGGCGGCGCTCGTCGAGGTAGCCCTCGATGCGCATCTTCTCCAGCTTGAACAGGTTGACCAGCGACATGGCGGCTCGGGGCGGGCCGTCAGCGGTCGCGCTCGCGCGCCAGCGCCAGCATCACCTGGCGCACGCACTCCTGCACCAGCTGCTCCATGTCGAACCCGGCCTGGCCTGCGGGCAGCAGCTGGCTGTGCGGGCCGTCCTGCGACGGCGCCGGGCGCTCACCGCCGACCACGGCGCGGATCACCAGCTCACGGATCTCGATGGGCATGCAAGGTCTCCTGGGGGCGGTGGTGCCGGGCATCAAACCCGCAGCACCTGCATGCGGCCATAGGCCAGTTCCATGGTGTCGATCACCAGGGCGGGCTGGCCGGCGTCCAGGTCGGAGGTGGACCAGCGCACCGGCCAGGCCTTCATGAACAGCCAGGCCGCCAGCGGCAGCCGGTCTTCGGCCAGCAGGCTGACCAGCACGTTGGAGGTGGCGAACCTGAAGGCGCTGAAAGCGGCGTTGAACTCGAGGTTCAGCGGCGAGCCCACCACCATGCCGCGCTCCAGCGTGAGGTTGCCGTGGCTGATGCGCTGCGGCAGCTGCTGGGTGTAGAGGTTCTGCCCGCCTTCGGTGACGGTGGTGGTCTCCACCGTCACGCCCAGGCCCGACACCTTGGCAAAGCGCAGGTCGATCGGGTTGGGCAGCACGCCACCGGCCAGGAACAGCACCGAAAAGCGCATGCCGAGGATCGGGGTGCCCATCAGTGCGTCTCCACCGCGATGCCGGCCACTTTCAGCAACAGGGTCTCGACCGCTGCGGCATTGCTGTCGGCCTGCAGGGCGGGCGCGTCCAGCTTCACCGGCAAGGCCTTCTGCACCCGCCAGCTGACCACCGGCGTGCCGTCGGCGTCGCACAGGCTCACGGTCAGGGCACGCAGCTCGCCGCTTTCCAGCCAGTCGCGCAGCTCGGGCATGCCCCGGACCACGCCGCGCCGCAGTGTCATGTCGCTGTACTGGTCGATGCGCCAGCGCACGATCTGCTCGCCTTCGGCAAAGCTCAGGCCGTGGCGGTAGGTCAGCGTCTCGTACTGCCGTGTGAGGCCGGTGACTTCGGCAAAGCCCATGGCCACGCTGCCCACGGTGACGCGGAAGTTGTAGGCCGCCAGCGGGTAGGCGGCGGCCTGTGCGGCGATGCTGTGCGCCATCGTTGGCGGCGTGCGCTCAGGACTCTTCGATCAGCACCGCGTCGGCGGTCAGCTGCATCGATTCGATCGCCACGTCGTTCGCGCTGGCGCTGAAGCTGGGCGCGTCCAGCTGCGTCGGGAAGGCATTCAGCACCTTCCAGGTGATCACCGCCACGCCGTTCTCGTCGCACAGGCGGACCATGATGTCCTTCTTGACCACCCGGTTCAGCGCCACGGTGTTGATCCAGTCGTACAGCACCTTGATGCTGATGCCGGCGACCACGCCCTTCTTCAGCGTGAGCGTGGTGATCTTGGGCTTGCCCGGCATGTACATGATGCGCGGCCCGGGGCCCTGGGTGGCGCTTTCGATGTGGGTGATGGTGTCGTAGGCGATGTTCAGCCCGGAGACCTCGGTGAAGCCGATCGCCATGCCGTCGATCTCAACCCGGAAGTTGTAGACCGGCAGCGGATAGGCGGCCTTGATCTGGTCCTTGGTCATTGCCATGATGGTGTGCGCCTTGCAGTGACGGTGTCAGGGGTGGTGGCCGGGGCTGGCGGGTGTGCAGGCCCGGCTTCACTCGGTCTGCAGCTTGTGCGAGAAGCGCAGGATGATGAACTCGGCCGGCCGCACCGCAGCCACGCCCACCTCCACCACCATGCGGCCGGCCAGCACGTCTTGTGCGGTCATCGTGGTGCCCAGGCCCACGCGCACGAAGTAGGCGGCCTCGGGCTTGGCACCGGCCAGGGCGCCGCGCTCCCACAGGCCGTAGAGGTAGCTTTCGATCATCGCCTTCACCTTCAGCCAGGTGGTGGCGTCGTTGGGCTCGAACACCGCGAAGGCGGAGGCCTTGCGCGCTGACTCCTCGATGGTGATGAACAGGCGGCGCACCGAGACATAGCGCCATTCGTTGTCGTTGCCGGCCAGGGTGCGTGCGCCCCACACCAGCGTGCCCTTGCCGGTGAAGGCGCGGATCGCGTTGATCGACTTGCCGGCGGTGGCGTCTTCGTTCAGGCGGTCCTGCTCGTCGTCGGTCACCTTGCTGACCGGGCCGAACACCGCCATCACGCCGGCATTGGCGGGCGCCTTCCACACGCCCTGCTCGCGGTCGGTGCGGGCGTAGATGCCGGCCACCGCTGCGCTGGGCGGCAGCACCACACGCTGCGCTTCCAGCAAGGTGCGGGCGGCGTTGTACAGGCCGGTTTCCGATCGGGCCACGGTGGCCAGGGTTTCGCCGGGCGACTGCGGCAGCACGATGGCCGCGCGCGGCACGTCGGCGGCGGCGGCCACCGCACCGGTGCCCTCGCCGCTGCGCGCGATGTCGAAGCCGCCGGCGGCATTCGCGGCCTTGAAAGCCGTCCAGGCAGTGACGATGTCGTTGCCGGTCTTGCCGTTGGCGTCGACCAGTGTCAGCAGGGTGCCTGCGACATTGAAGCTGGCTGCACGCGCCTTGGCCCCGGCGGTGATCGCCACACCCGGGTTGCTGCCGGCCACGCCGGTGTAACTGACGACGATGCCGCTGGGCCCGCCCACCCCCAGGCTGCCGCTGACATTGACCGCAGCCGCGCCAGCGCGGTTGATGTCGACGCCTTCCGGGCGCCAGGCCACCGGCAGCGAGGTCTGCAGATACGGGTGGTAGGCGGCGCCGTACATCAGCTTGGCCGACAGGTTGCTGTCGTTGCGCAGCGCAGCAGGGTCACCGCCATGCACGTCGATGATGGTGAAGCGGTCGCCGAGCTTGGCGCACTGCGCCAGCGCCTCGCCGCACAGCTCGTAGTAGGCCGGCGCACTGAGCAGGCAGGTGGCATCGGTCAGCACCAGCAGCGTGGGCTCGTCCTCCCGCTCCAACGCCGCCAGGCCGGCGCTGAAATGGGCCTTGGCCGGGCTCGACCGGTAGTTGCCCACCGACGCCACCCAGCACGGCCCGCCGCCGTTCTTGAAGTAGTGGCTGATGGCGTGGTAGAGCGCGTACGCCGTGGCAGGCCCGGCGCCGGCCAGCGTGGGCATGCCCCCGGCGGGGCCGGGCGAGATGATGAACTTCTGCCACGGCGGGCCGCCGAACTCGGTACTGAATTCGAGCAGCGTGGCCACCCGCACCACCTTGGGCTCGGCCGTCTCGGCCGGGCCCAGCTCGGTGTAGCCGATGAAGGCGGGCACGGCGGTGGCCACCTCGGCCACGGACGGCGGCAGGGTCGAGATCTCTTCGACATACACACCGGGGGTCTTGTAGACGGGCATGGGACGCACTCCGTTCGTGGCTGATGTGGACAGTGTCGGGGTCAGGGCTGCTGCACGACCCGCACCCGGGTCTGGGTGATCTGCGGCACGGCGGCGCCGTCGCTATCGCGGAACACCACCATGCGCACGCGGAACAGCGCCGACGGCTGGTAGCTCACCCGCAGCGCGCTCCAGATCTCGTTCTGCTCGCCCTGCGGCAGGGTGACGAGCTCCAGCACCAGCCGGTCGAGTTGCCGGGGCCAGCCTGGCCGGTTGCCAGGCTCGATGGCGCGGTGCTGCTGCAGGAAGCGGATCACCTGCCCGAGCTGGTTCAGGCCCTGCTCGTAGACCTTGAAGCGCGCAACCGCCAGCAGCTTCAGGTTGAGCTGGATTTCGGGCTGCAGCTTGCGCAGGCCGCCTTCGCCAGGCGCGCGCAGGTAGGGGTCGGCCGAGCGCAGGCCGGTTTCCTGCTCGATGTTGACCAGCAGCAGCGTGATGGCGTTGAGGCGGAATTCGATCGGATCGGCCTTGGCACCATCGAGCAACTGGACGCGGGCATCGCCGGCGTTGTCGTCGTCGCCGGGCGCTGCGGCCCGCACGAAGGCATCCAGCTGGTCGCGCAGCAGACTGAGCACGTCGCCGATCATGGGGGTTAGGCCTGTGTTGGAAGCCGGGCGTGCTGCGGGTGCAACCCGGCCCTGCCCGGACATTGTGGGATCGCCGATTTGCACAGCGCCACCCCCTAACTTGCACAAGGCACGCGCAGCCCGGCAGATGCCTGGCGGGCATGCCCTTACGCGGGATCGACCCGATTCACAAAACCCGCTGGCGTGCGGCGTCAGCCGCCTCCCGGCCGCCGTGGATCAGACGTCGACCGCCAGCGCGCCGCGCCGGATCTGGTCGCGCTCCAGCGATTGAAACAGTGCCTTGAAATTGCCTTCGCCGAAGCCGTCGTCACCCTTGCGCTGGATGAACTCGAAGAAAACCGGCCCCAGCAGCGTCTGCGAAAAGATCTGCAGCAGCAGGCGCGGCTGGCCGCCGGTCTTCAGCGGCTCGGTGGTGCCGTCGAGCAGGATGCCGCGGGTCTGCAGGTCGGCCACCGGCTGGCCATGCCCGGGCAGGCGCTCTTGCAGCATCTCGTAGTAGGCCGCATTGGGTGCCGCCATCAAGGACACGCCGGCCAGTTGCAGGCTGTCGATGGTGGCCAGCAGGTCGTCGGTGAGCAGCGCCACATGCTGGATGCCCTCGCCGTTGAACTGCATCAGGAACTCTTCGATCTGGCCGGCACCCCTGGACGATTCTTCGTTCAGCGGGATGCGGATCTTGCCGTCGGGCGCCGTCATGGCCTTGCTGGTCAGGCCGGTGTAGTCGCCCTGGATGTCGAAGTAGCGGATCTCGCGGAAATTGAAGAACTTCTCGTAGAAGCCGGCCCAGTAGGCCATGCGCCCGCGGTAGACGTTGTGGGTGAGGTGGTCCACCAGCTTCAGGCCATGGCCCGGCGGATGGCGGTCGACACCGTCGATGAAGTCGAAGTCGATGTCGTAGATCGAGCGGCCGTCCTCGAAGCGGTCGATCAGGTACAGCGGTGCGCCGCCGATGCCCTTGATCGCCGGCAGGCGCAACTCCATCGGCCCGGTGGGGATGTCGATGGGCTGGGCGCCGAGATCGAGTGCGCGCTGGTAGGCCAAGTGCGCATCCTTGACACGGAACGCCAGGCCACAGGCCGACGGCCCGTGCTCGGCTGCGAAATACGCCGCGATGCTGCGCGGCTCGCGGTTGACGATGAAGTTGATGTCGCCCTGGCGGTACAGCACCACGTCCTTGGAACGGTGGCGCGCCACCAGGCTGAAGCCCATGCGCTCGAACAGCGGTTCCAGCAGGTTGGCAATGGGCGACGCGAACTCGACAAACTCGAACCCCATCAGACCCATGGGGTTGTCAAACAGATCGGCCATGACGGATCTCCTGTTGGCGGTGCCAGGCAACGCAGGATGGGCGCCGACCGTCCGGCAGACAGAAGTCAAGGCCCCTGGTCGGCGGCATGATACTGCCGGCCTCTGACCCGGCGGGCCGCCACGCCGGCGCCTGGTTTCAATTCACCGGCGCACCCTGTTCCAGTGGCCACCAACCCGCAACCGCAGGGCCGGCATCCACCTTGCTTTTCAATTGGCGGCGGCGCACCGTCAGCCTGGCTGGCCGCCCCCGCGCCTGGGGTGGTACACCGAGCGGATGTAGTAATCTTTCAAGCTATATTGGCGTCCGCCGCAACAAGCGAGGCGGCCTGCGGCTCACGAGGTCGCCTCATGAACACATGTCACAGCGGCTCGATGCCAACGCGCAGGGTCGTCTGGAGGTCAAAAGAGTGGATTACGCTTCCCAGCAACGGAACCCGGGCAAACACCCCATCGGCCTGATCACGGTGGCCGTGGGCCACGTGATCCTGGGTTATGCCTTGGTCAACGGGCTGGGCTCCAAGATCGTCGAAGTGATCAAGGCGCCGATCGAGACGAAGCTCATCGAGGAGGTCAAGCCGCCACCGCCACCGCCGCCGCCAGAGAACCTGCCGCCGCCGCCGAAGATGGCGCTGCCTCCGCCTTCTTTCATGCCGCCGCCGGAGATCCAGGTGACCAACCCGTCGCCCGCACCGACGATCACGGTCACCCGTGAGGCCCCGCCGGCGGCGCCTGTGTCCATCTCACCGGCGCCCGCTCCCACCCCCGCCCCAGCCCCAGCCCCCGGCCCCACCGCGCCGCCGGCCCCGCCCGCGCCCAAGCGCCAAGCGGTGCCCGCCACCATCAACGTGGCGAGCTGTGAAAAACCCGAGTTCCCGGCGGCCGCGCTGCGCGCCGAGGCCACCGGCACCACCAAGATCCGCTTCACCGTGGACGCCAACGGCAGGGTGAGCAAGGCCGAGGTCGAGAAGTCGTCCGGCCCCTCGCGCGAGCACCGTCTGCTCGACCGCACCGCCATCGAGGCGCTGAGCAAGTGCCCGTTCAAGCCGGGCACCGACGAGAACGGTCAGGCCGTGGGCGCCACCACCGTCGTCGACTACGTCTGGAAAACTGAATAGGCCGGGCGCCATTCGGGCGCCAATCGGGCGCCATTCGGGCGACCCTTCCCTCTCAATCCGCTTGTTCCTGGAGTGACCATGTCCCTGCTGAAATTCCTGCGCGCGCCACTGGCCGCCGCTCTGGTGGTGATCGCCACCCTCACCACCACTGCGCCGGCACCGGCCCTGGCGCAGGCTTCCGCACCTGTGGCCGAGGCCGCAGCGCCCGCAGCAGCGCCGGCGGCCACCGTGGCCAAGGAAGAGGTGATGAACCCCTACGGCCTGGAGGCGCTGTGGAAGCAGGGTGACTTCGTGGCCAAGGGCACGCTGATCATCATGATCATCATGAGCATGGGCACGTGGTACATCATCTTCGCCAAGCTGATCGAGCAGAAGAAGCTGCTGAAGTCGGCCAACGCCGTGGGCGATGGCTTCTGGAAGGCTGGCAGCATGAAGCAGGCCGCCTCCACGCTGGACGAAGGCAGCGCCTTCCGCTACATCGCCGAGCAAGGCGTGAAGGCCGACGACCACCATGAAGGCACGCTGGTGGAAGCGATCGACCGCCACACCTGGATCAGCATGAGCGTCGAGCGCGCGGTCGGCAACGTCAACAGCCGCCTGCAGGACGGCCTGACCTTCCTGGCCACGGTCGGCTCCACCGCACCGTTCGTGGGCCTGTTCGGCACCGTCTGGGGCATCTACCACGCGCTGACGGCCATCGGCATCGCCGGCCAGGCCAGCATCGACAAGGTCGCCGGCCCGGTGGGCGAAGCGCTGATCATGACCGCCTTCGGCCTGGCCGTGGCGGTGCCTGCAGTGATGGGTTACAACTGGCTGCTCCGCCGCAACAAGACGGTGATGGAGAAGATCCGCGCTTTCTCCGGCGACGTCCACAACGTCCTGCTTGCAGGCAAGAGGTGATGCCGGTCCCCGTGCCCCACGGCGCCACCCCGCGAGGGGGATGGCAGCCGCCTTGGGGCGGCCCGGCGCCGGCCGCCCCCGCTTCGATTGACAGGAGTTGCGCATGGCAATGAGCGTCGGCTCGCCGGACGACGACGGCGAACAGCAGATGAATTCATCCATCAACACCACGCCCCTGGTGGACGTGATGCTGGTGCTGCTGATCATCTTCCTCATCACCATCCCGGTGGTCACCCAGAGCATCACGCTGCAGTTGCCCAGGGAGAGCAACGTCCCCACGCAGACCAAGCCGGAGAACGTGTTGCTGGCCGTCAGCAAGGACGGCGATGTGTACTGGAACACCCGCAAGATGCCCGACATGGAGACCTTGGTGGCCGAGCTGAAGAAAGAGGCGGTGAAAGACCCGCAGCCCGAGGTGCACATCCGCGGTGACGAGGAAGCGCGCTACGAGGCGGTGGGCCGCCTGGTGGTGGCCTGCCAGCGCGCAGGCATCGCCAAGGTCGGCTTCATCACCGAAGCACCACCTAAGTAGTGAGCCCCGTGCTCAGGAGAACCCCATGGGAATGAACGTCGGCAACGACAGCGGTGAAGACCAGATCATGGTGGAAATGAACACCACGCCGCTGATCGACGTGATGCTGGTGTTGATCATCATGCTCATCATCACCATCCCGCTGCAGACGCATGCGGTGAAGATGAACATGCCGGTGGGCCCGAGCAGCGCACCGCCCAAGCCGCCCGAGATCGTGCGCATCGACGTCGACTTCGACGGCACCATCGGCTGGAACGGCGAGATCGTGCCCGACCGCGCCACGCTGGAAAACAAGCTCAGCCAGCTGGCTGCCCTGCCCGACCAGCCCGAGGTGCACCTGCGCCCCAACAAGCTGGTCAGCTACAAGGTGGTGGCCATGGTGTTGGCCAGCGCCCAGCGCCTGGGCGTCACCAAGATCGGCCTGGTGGGCAACGAGCAGTTCATGCAGTGAGCGCAACCATGATCAAGAAGCTTTCCGCGCTGGCCGCAGCGCTGGTGCTGGGCCTGGCGGCCAGCCTGGCGCAGGCGCAGGCGGTGCGTCCCGAAGTGGGCAAACCGCTGCAGGCAGCGTCCGACCTGCTGAAGGCCGGCAAGGCCAGGGAGGCTCTGGCCAAGGTGAAGGACGCCGAGGCCGTGGCTGGCAAGACCGCCGCCGAGGCGCTGCTGGTCGACCGCATGAAGGCCGCCGCCGCACAGCGCGCAGGTGACGCCGCAACCACTGCGCAGGCGCTGGAATCGCTGTACGGCAAGGTGTCCGGTGCCGAACAGGGCCAGGTGGCCGAGCAGCTGGCCAGCACCTATGCCACGGCGCGCGACAACGCCAAGGCGGCGCAGTGGGTGCAGAAGGCGCAGGCCGCCGGCAACAACAGCGCCACGCTGAAGCAGTTGCAGGCCTACCTGCAGGGCAGCAGCGGCGACTACGCCGCCATCGCCAAGGAGGCTGCCGCAGCGGTGTCGGCTGCCGAGCAGGCTGGCAAGCGCCCCGAAGAGGCCGACCTGCTGCGCCTGGCCGACGCCCAGGCCCGCAACAACAACGCGGCCGGCCAGGCGGCCACGATTGAGAAGCTGTTGTTCAGCTACCCGAAGAAAGACTATTGGTCGATCTACCTGGGCCGCCTGCAGCGCAAGGCGGGCTTCTCCAGCCGCCTGAACCTCGACTTGATGCGCCTGCGCCTGGCGACCGGCTCGCTGGAGAAGACCGACGATTTCATGGAGATGTCGCAGCTCGCGCTGCAAGCCGGGCTGCCGGCCGAAGGCAAGGCCATCGTCGACAAGGGCTTTGCCAGCGGTGCACTGGGCACGGGCGCCGAAGCCGAGCGCCACAAGCGCCTGCGCGATCTGGCCAACAAGCAGGAGGCCGAAGGCAAGGCCTCGATCGATCAACGCGCTGCGGCGGCGGCAGCCGCCAAGGACAGCAACGACCTGGTGCAGATCGGCTACGCCTACGCCACGATGGGCCAGGCCGACAAGGGCATCGCGCTGATCGAGCAGGGCATCGCCAAGGGCGGTTTGAAGCGGCCCGACGATGCGCAGCTGCGCCTGGGCATGGCGCTGCTGCAAAGCGGTGCCAAGAACAAGGCCAAGGCGGTGCAGGTGCTGCGCGCCGTCAAGGGCAGCGACGGCACAGCCGATGTCGGCCGCCTCTGGGCGCTGTACGCGAACACGCCAGGTTGACCGGCCGAGGCACTGCGGCGCCTCGGCCGCAATCGCAGGGCAGGTATTCCTGCCCTTTTTCATTCGCCGGCACCGCTGGTGCACCACCATGGCCCTGCCCTACGTCCACGCCCTGCGCCACGGTATCCATGTCATCGACACCGGCTTCCACCGACCGCTGTTCGACGCCGCCTATCTGGTCGTCGAGAACGGACGCGCCGCCTTCATCGACACCGGCACCAACATGGCCGTGCCGCGCCTGCTGGCCGCCTTGGCCGACCTGGGCCTGGCCCGCGACGCGGTGGACTTCGTCATTCCCACCCATGTGCATCTGGACCATGCCGGCGGTGCCGGTCTGCTGATGCAGGCCCTGCCGCAGGCCACACTGCTGGTGCACCCGCGCGGTGCGCGCCACATGGTCGACCCGCAGGCGCTCTACCAGGGCGCGCTGGCGGTCTATGGCCAGGCAGTGATGGACCGGGAATACGGCCAGCTGCAGCCGGTGCCGGCCGCGCGGGTGCGCAGCCCGCAAGATGGCGAGACGGTGCACCTGGCCGGCCGCCCGCTGCTGTTCATCGACACGCCCGGCCACGCCCGCCACCACCACTGCATCTGGGACGCGCGCAGCGCCGGCTGGTTCAGCGGCGACACCTTCGGCCTGAGCTACCGCGAGACCGACAGCGCCGCAGGCCCCTGGGTGATGCCCACCTCCAGCCCGGTGCAGTTCGAGCCCGGCCCGCTGCGCCAGTCGATCGCGCGCCTGCTGGCGTACCAGCCGCAGCAGATGTACCTGACGCACTTCGGCGCCGTGGGCGATGTGCAACGCCTGGCCACTCTGTTGCTGGCGCAGGTCGACGACATGGTGGCATTGGCCGACAGCCTGCGCCACGCACCGCAGCGGCATGCCGCGCTGAAGGCGGGGCTGGAGATCCAGGCGCGCCAGCAGCTGCTGCAGCACGGCGTGGCCGACCCCGAAGCCGCAGCGGCCAGCCTGGCGCTGGACATCGAACTCAACGCCCAGGGCCTGGGCGTGTGGCTCGACCGCGACGCCAGCTGACCACCCTCTGTTCAACCCGACACGAAAGACATCCCATGCGCTTGCTGCACACCATGCTGCGGGTCGGCCACCTGCAACGCTCGATCGACTTCTACACCCAGGTGCTGGGCATGGACCTGCTGCGCACCACGCAGCGGCCCGAGCAGCAGTACGACCTGGCGTTCGTCGGCTATGCCGGCGGCAACCCCGGCCAGGCCGAGATCGAGCTGACCTGCAACTACGGCACGGACCGGTATGAGCTGGGCACCGCCTACGGCCACATCGCCATCGGCGTGCCCGACATCGCGGCCACCTGCGCCACCCTGCGCGACAAGGCGGCTGCACTGGGGGGCGCCATCACCCGCGAGCCCGGGCCGGTGAAGGGCGGCAACACGGTGATCGCCTTCGTCACCGACCCGGACGGCTACAAGATCGAACTGATCGAGCGCCGCAATCTCTGATGGCCGCGCTGCCGCGCCAGCGCAGGTTCAGGCCCGCAGCGCCTGCGCCTCGCGCGCCAGCCGGGTGATGCGCGCCCAGTCGCCGGCAGCCACTGCGTCGGCCGGTGTCAGCCAGGAACCACCGCAGACCTTCACGTTCGGCAGCGCCAGGAACTGCGGCGCCGTCTCCAGGCTGATGCCGCCGGTGGGGCAGAACACCACGTCGGGGAACGGGCCGCCCAGCGCCTTGAGCATCGGGATGCCGCCGGCCTGCGCCGCCGGAAAGAACTTCAGGAACGACAGGCCGTCGGCCTGCGCCGCCATCACCTCGCTGGCGGTGGCCACGCCGGGCAGCAAGGGCAGGCCGATGCGGCGGCAGGCGGCACCCACCTCACTGGTGTAGCCAGGGCTCACCGCGAAGCGGCTGCCGGCGTCCAGCGCAGCTTGCGCGTCGGCTGCCGAGCGGATGGTGCCGGCGCCGACCACCGCCTCGGGCAGGGCCTTGGCGATGGCCTCGATGCACTGCAGCGCCACCGGTGTGCGCATCGTCACCTCCAGCACCTTCACACCGCCGGCCAGCAGGGCCTCGGCCAGCGGTACCGCGTCTTGCACACGCTGCAAGACGATGACGGGGATGACGGGGCCATGGCTGGCCAGGTGCAGGGTGTCGGTCATGGAGCGTCCAGAGGCGGATGTCGTTCGGGTGGTCAGGCGCGGCTCACAGCCAGGTGATGGCGCCCTCTTCGGCGCTGCGCACCGTGCGGCGCATGCCGCCGAACAACTCGCGGCCCAGACCGTGGGCGTTCTCCTCGGCCTCGTCGGTGCCCAGCGTGGCCAGCGGGCGCGCCGCCCATTCAGCCGGGTCGACCAGCGCGGACAGCGTGCCGGCGTTGGCATCCAGGCGAACCAGGTCGCCATCCTGCAAG
>Ga0105047_10005429_pt1 | contig 21905 bp, 25 predicted proteins | sample MAT04_FD_78384 | JGI IMG/M metagenome (GOLD analysis project Ga0105047, IMG submission 78384) | Freshwater microbial communities from Lake Fryxell liftoff mats and glacier meltwater in Antarctica - MAT-04 (megahit assembly) | ecosystem: Environmental > Aquatic > Freshwater > Ice > Liftoff... | reverse complement strand
GGTCTCGAAGAGGCCTTTGGTGAGCCCTGACTGCCGGATGATGCGCAACAGCGTTCCTCGCCTCAGGGGCGCGCCTCTTCAATCGATGCTCCTTGGCTGGCGAAGTCCAACTCCGGGCAGAGTGCCACGAATCCCTCATCCTCGCGTTCAATGATTGCGGTTATGTGTCGGGCGTCAGGCATGCTTCCAGCCTACGCTTTTCAGCCCACTCGAATGCGGCACGGTAGGGAGAATGGCCAACAAAACGGGAGCCCTCCGCCCCAGGGTGCGGACAAGTCGGAACATCGCCGGGAATCGCCGAAAATGCGGTGGGGTCGAGGCCCACCACATTGTACTCTCGGTAAGTGAATCATTCTGCTGGAGTTAAGGATAAGTCAGGGATGCCGGGGGGTGCCCCGATTTGCCCCGATTTGCCCTTGTGGGTGCTTTCCACGTGTGGGCCTATCCCAGAGCGTGTAGGATCGTGATGGAGGCTCCGTTATGGCAAGTCTTGATTGGTCCCAATGTACCGCTGTGGAAAGCGTCCCTGGCAAGATGAGCGGTGCCTGGGTACTGAAAGGAACCCGTATGCCGGTATCGTCCATCTTTGAAAACCTGGAAGCAGGAGCGAGCCTAGACGACATCATGGAGTGGTTCGACGGACTGAATCGCGAACAGGTGAAAGCCGTCATCGAGTTTGCCGCGCGCAGCCTCGATAGCCCTCCGGCCCTGGTCCATGGCTAAGGCGCTCGCGCCGTGAAGATTCTCTTTGACCAGGGCACCCAAGTGCCAATCCGGCGTTTCCTCGAAGGGCACGTGATCCGGACGGCGGCCCAAGAGCGATGGGACACACTTCGGAATGGGGATTTGTTAGAAGTTGCCGAAACCGCTGGATTCGACTTGCTACTCACGACCGACAAGAACCTACGCTATCAGCAGAATCTCTCTGGCCGCCGGATTGCGATTGTTGTGTTGGGAAAGCAACAGTGGCCAGACCTGAGTCCCTACATGCAGCTTGTAGTACACGCCGTCAACGGATCTACGGCGTGCAGCTATTTGGAAGTGGACATACCTGATTCCTGATTCACACCCGGCGGGATCGTGATCGACCATCGGAAAAGTAGCGGTCGCAAACGCCGTTGATCGGGTGCTATCGTCATCACTGCGTGGCGAAGCAGAGAGAGTTCTGGCAGGCTTCTTCGCTGAACTGCGGCCATGGAGAAGGAGCCTTCCTGCGACGACGCCACCGGCCACGCCGCAGCCCTGTAGGATTGAAGCAGATGACGCTAACCGCCGTATTTCAAGAGGTGCCGGAAGGCTACATCGCTTTCGTCGAGGAACTGCCTGGCGCGAATACGCAGGGCGCGACGATCGAGGAAGCCAGAGCCAACCTGGCCGAAGCGGTCACGCTGGTCATGGGCGCGAACCGCCAGCTAGCTGAAGAGTCCTTGGGGAGTGCCGTGGTCATCCGTGAGCCATTTTTTATTCCCGCTGCATGAAGCGGATCGACTTGATTCGTCATCTTGAACGGAACGGTTGTCAGTTGCTGCGCGAGGGCAACAACCATTCGGTATACGTCAACCGGTCTTCGAAGCGCTCCCCCAAGCATGCGCAGGATGCGGGAAAACAAGCGAGGGCTGCGCATGATCAGTCAATCAATCCTGCAAGCCATGCTGCCCGCCACGGGGACTGCCCGTGATAGAATTTAACGTTCATGATTGACCTACCCGTTCGGGAATATAGCCTCTACATCAACGGTGCCTGGGTGCGGTCCCAGAAGAACCTTCCCGCTGAAGACCTGAACCCGGCGACTGGCGAGCTATTTGCCCGGGTTGAACAGGCTGGAACCGAGGAGACTCTGGCAGCTGTGACCGCAGCACATGAGGCGCGAACAGCCTGGGCTGACATGCTGGCCGGCGAACGGGAAGCCATCTTGTTGCGCACAGCGGATGTGCTTGCCGCAAGAGCGCAGGAAATCGCCGAGGTGCTCGTGCTGGAATCGGGCTCAATATGGCCTAAAGCCATGTTTGAAGTGCACTATGGCATCGACCTACTGCGCACGGCTGCGGGGCTGGTGCGCCATGCACAGGGCGAAACATTGCCATCTACGATGCCAGGCCAGTTCGGCATGACCGTGCGAAGGCCGTTGGGGGTAATTGGCGGCATCGCGCCTTTCAACGCACCTTTCCTTTTGGCGATGAAGAAGGTCGTTCTGGCGCTGGCGGCAGGTAACACCTTTGTCCTTAAGCCTTCGGAAGAAACGCCTGTTTCTGGATTGAAGATCGCTGAAATATTTCATGAAGCTGGTTTGCCAGCCGGAGTGCTCAATGTTGTACCCGGGCCCGCGCAAGATGTCGGCGCTGTGCTGCTAGGTGACCCGCGCGTGCGGATGATCACCTTTACTGGCTCCACCAAGGTCGGCCGTTATCTGGCAGTTGAGGCCGCCAAAAACCTCAAACGCTTCACGCTGGAGCTGGGCGGCAAAGACCCGATGATCGTGCTTGCCGATGCCAACATCGACTACGCTGCCAGGGCCGCCTGCTTCGGCATTTTCTTCCATCAAGGGCAAGTGTGCATGGCCAATAGCCGCCTCATCGTCGAAGCGCGGGTGTACGATTCTTTCTGCGAAGCGTTTGTCGCCAGGGCAAAAGGCTATAAGGTTGGCGACCCCCGCGACCCGGATACTGTGGTTGGCCCTTTGATCCGCCAGTCGCAATGTAGCGTCATCGATGGACAGGTGCAGGACGCGGTGAGCAAAGGTGCGCAACTTTTACTCGGCGGAACTTATGATGGCCCTTACTACCAGCCGACCATCTTGGCGGGTGTGACGCGGGAGATGCGCATTTTCAACGAAGAATCGTTCGGTCCTGTCACTTCGATCATCCGTGTTGAGAATCACGAAGAAGCGCTGAGCGTGGCCAATGATTCATCCTTTGGCCTGTCCTCAGCAGTCATGACCAACGATCTGCAAAAGGCAATGTGGCTGGCGCTGCGCCTGGAAGCAGGGATGGTCCACATCAACGACACAACCGTTTCCGATGAACCGCATGTGCCCTTCGGCGGCGTGAAGAACAGCGGCTTTGGCCGCGAAGGCGGCGTCCATTCGCTGCATGAAATGACCGAACTGAAATGGATCACGATTCAGATGGGCGAGCGCCAGTTCCCGTTTTAGACTTACCTTGTATCTCTCTTCTTGGCCATTGTCGTAAAGCCCGTGATTCTATTGCTTAGCAGCCGGTGGTGCTTTGGCTGCTGGGACCGTTTCGTTGCTCAAATTCGGGTTAGGGCATACCGAAGGTAGAAGTCCGCGGTGCGTCCTGGGGACAACCGGCCTAGCGAGGAACCTATGCGCGCAGGGGGGAAGTCTGGCATGACCCGCCATCACCCCCAAAGTGGCGGCTAAATGCCCGCAGGCGCAGTAATGTGCAGGAAGTGCTTGTCCCAAAATCCTCCACTTCGATGCGGAAAGGGTTGGCAAGATTGACACCAAGTAAGGTTTTTTCCTTCATTTCGCGCGCTGGGCGCAATGGGCTCACACCAGACTGTCCCGAAATGCCCGAAATGCCCCGAAATGCCGTCGTCCCGAAATGCCGTCCACACTTTTCAGCCACGCCATCGTCGGAATGTAGCATAATTCCCCTCAGGTAGAGACGGAAATGCCCCCATTGGCGGGTAAACTTCGCCCGATTTCGAGGGTGAGGACGGGCCATAGCAGTCTGTCCCCTCATCGTGTCCCCTCATCGTCCCTGTCCCCTCATCGTCCCTGATCCGCGAAGCGCCAGTGAAGTGGTATAACTGTAATACCATAATGCGCTTTAGCTTCGATGCAAGGAAGAGCTGGCGATTGAGGGCGAACCCGCGCCGCGGCATCGGGTTCGAAGAAGCACGAGAGCAGCCCTATTACCTGGATCATCGCAGCGATTCGCCCGAGCAATTTATCGCAATTGGATGGATTTGAGGCCGCTTGTATTCGGTTGTATTCGAGGCCCGCGAGGACGAATCGGGCGAGGTCCTGCATTTGGTCACCTTATGGCGATCCACCAGAGAGGAAATTCACTTGTATGAAGCAAGCCAGTAGAAAGAAGCCACCACCGGCGGAGGCGATTGCCCAGCTTGCCGATAAGGGCAAGAGTGTCGGGTCATTTTACAAAGGGCAGGGCCGCATGGTTCACCCCGAGACCGCGCAGCCGATTCAGCGAGTCAACGTGGATGTCACCGCCGGGATGCTGGAAGAATTGGACCGCGCCGCCGAGAGTCTCAATGTGAGCCGGCAGGCGGTGATCAAAACGCTGGTGCGTCAGGCGCTCGACCAGCACTATCTGGCACAGCAATATCGGCCAGCGGTAAATCCGAAAACAGTGTAGTCGCACCCTACCGCCACCTAAGCGAAGACCGGAGCCGCGCCCGCGCTGCGTACCAGCGGACGGGGCGACATCGGCGTCTGATGGAACGAGCGGGTCACCGGGCCAATCTGGTGCCCACATCGCCCTTCGATCGCGTGCTATTGGCGGAGCGGCCCGAGTGAGCCTGGTATGCTGAGCAGTATTTGCAGTCGCCCGATCCTTTTGGGGGGAGGACGAATCGCCTTGCAATCTGCGACACTTTTAAGATAACCTCGCACATAGTAGATTGGTCAACAGGACTAAGAAGTGAAGGTTTCAACTGATTACAAACGCTGCACCTGTTATGGCTGTCGCGCCCGTAAGCTCAATTCTGCAGCGCCTCCGGCAAGCCACGCACACCGTTCACGTTAGCCTAGAGACACGTTTGGATTTATTCAAGCGCGTGCACTCAGACCAAAGCTATCGCGCGCTTTTGGAATATTTCTATAGTCTTCACATTCCGTTCGAGTCGTTGATTCAAGGAGCGGATTCGGAAATCTCGCCCTGGCTGCCGGATCTTAAGAGCCGTACGCGAATGGACGCACTGCGCCGGGATTTAGGGGTACTGGGCAACGCCTTGCCGAACGAGATCCCCTTGGCAACGATCCCTTCACTGCGGACGACGGCGGAGCTGTTCGGCTGCTTGTACGTCCTGGAAGGCTCAACCCTCGGGGGACAAGTGATTGCCCGTCATATCCGCGAAACGCTGCACTATACGGCGGAAAATGGCTGCGCCTTCTTTTCTGGCTATGGCCTTTCTGGCAATGGCTCGGGCGTGGGCGAGATGTGGGTGAAATTTCGCGCCGGCATTGAAGCGTACTCGGCAGCACACCCCGAGAACCATGACGAAATCGTGGCGGCCGCCACCAAGACATTTGAGACGTTCGAGCAGTGGATTCCAAGGGGCCAATGAATACCGAAACCATGATCACAGCACAGAATGTCGATTTGACCAGCTGCGATCGCGAGCAGATTCAATACGCCGGGGCGATCCTGCCGCACGGTGCCCTGCTGGTGGTGAGCGAACCGGAAATGCGGATTTTGCAAGCCAGCCAAAATACCGATGAACTGCTGGGAGTGCCGGCCAAGGATTTAGTGGGCGCGGAGTTGAGCCGCGTCTTTAGCGGCGAACAACTGGAACGCCTGCGCGACCGTTTAGGCCGCGAAAAGCTCGATGGCATGCCCGTCCACGTGTTAAGGCCGGCGATTGGGGGCCGCGAGTTCGATGTTCTGGCGCATCGCTACGATGGGGTATTGATGCTGGAGATGGAGGCACGGGCGGCTCCGGGCCAAGTTCCGGCCCTCGATCTTTACGCCGACCTGCACGGCGCGCTTGCCAAGTTGCAAGGGGTGACGGGACTGCAGGCGTTTTTCGATCTGGCGGTGCAACAGATCCAGGATTTTACTGGATTCGACCGCGTGATGGCCTATGAATTTATGGAAGACGACAGTGGTTGGGTTCGGTCAGAGGCTGTACGAGACGGGCTGGACCCGTATCTCGGCTTGCACTATCCTCCTTCTGACATTCCCGCGCCCGCGCGCCGGATGTATGCGCTCACCTGGTTGCGCCATCAGCCCGATATCGGCTACCGGCCGGTCCCGCTCGTTCCCGAGAACAACCCCCAAACGGGCGGGCCGCTCGACATGAGCTTATCGCTGCTGCGCAGTGTCTCAGTCATGTATGTCGATTACCTGAAAAACATGGGTACGCAATCGAGCATGGTGATGACGTTGCTGAAGGACGGAAAATTGTGGGGACTGATTGCCTGCCATCACCACGCCGGGCCGAAACACGTTCCTTATGAGACGCGAGTGGCTTGTGAGTTTCTCGCGCACATGGTTTCCGCACTGATGGCCGCGAAGGAGGACATTGAGGGCCATGAGTACCGGATGAAATTGAAAACCGCGCAAGTGTCGTTAGTGGAAAACGTTTCCCGGCATAAGGAGTTCGTCGTTGGGTTCCTCGAAGATGAGCCAAACCTCTTGCAATTTGTGAACTGCGAAGGTGCGGCAGTGGTAGTAAATGGGCGAGTTCATACGTTAGGAGTAACACCGCCGGAAGCGGAGATACTAAAGATCGTGACCTGGCTATCTGACGTGGTGGCTCAAGACGTCTTTTCCACCGACTGTTTGTCATCGGAGCTGCCGGAGGCGGAAGCCTATAAAGAAACCTGCACCGGTCTGCTTAGCTTGCGCTTTGCCAAGGCGAAGGACGATTTCCTACTCTGGTTTCGCCCGGAGATGGTGCAAACCGTGAATTGGGCTGGCGACCCAAAGAAGCCAGTAGATATTTCCGACAACGGGCAACGTTTGCTGCCGAGAACCTCTTTCGCCTTGTGGCAGGAGACAGTTCGTTTGAAATCCGCTCCCTGGGAAGAAGTGGAGCTAGAGGCCGTAAGACAATTGCGGACGAGTCTTTTGGAATTGGTGTTGCGGCGTGCCGAAGAGGTCGGCAGGCTGTATGCCGACCTGGAGCGTAGTTACGCCGATCTGGATTCTTTTTCCTACGTAGCCGCTCACGACCTGAAAGAACCATTGCGCGGTATCCACAACTACGCCGAAATGCTGCAAGCGGACTGCGCGGATAGGTTGGACGAAGAGAACAAAGGTAAGCTGGCGACGTTGAGTCGGCTGAGCCGGCGCATGGATGAACTGATCGACTCTCTGCTGGAGTACAGCCGGGTTGGGCGAGTGGAATTCAGCCATGTCGACGTCGATTTGAATCGGGTAGTGCACCAAGCGATCGATATGCTTCAGGCGCGCATCCAGGCGGAAAGGGTGACGGTAAAGTTCTCGCAGCTATTACCTGTGGTGAAAGGGGATCACATCCGGCTGACCGAAGTGTTCACGAACCTGATCTCGAATGCGCTTAAGTACAATGACCAAGACGACAAAGTGGTGGAAGTCGGTTTCGAAGAAGGCGCGTCCGGCACGCCCACTTTTTTCGTTCGCGACAACGGCATTGGTATTGAGGCGAGGCACCACGCACAAATTTTTCAGATCTTTCGGCGCCTGCATGGCCGCGGAGAGTATGGCGGAGGCTCGGGCGCGGGCTTAACCATCACCAGGAAAGTGATCGACCGGCACGGAGGGAAAATCTGGGTCGAATCCGAGCCCGGGAAAGGGACCACATTTTTCTTCGTTTTGGGCCCTAGTGTTTCAGGGATACCTGCGTGAATTGCAGAGCTCGCCGATCGATCATCGTGGTGGAAGACAGTGAAGAGGACTATAAAGCTCTGCAGTGGGCGAGCAAAGCGGCTTCGATCGAGATGCCTTTGGTGCGATGCGAAAGCGGGGAAGAAGCCATCGAGTGCCTACATGGGCGTGGGAAATATAAGGACGCTTTTCTTCGGCCGGGCTTGGTGTTGCTCGATCTCAATTTACCTCGGATGAGCGGGAAGGAGGTTCTGCGGTACATTAAAACATGCGACCAACTAAAGTCTCTGCCGGTCGTGATCTTCTCGAGCTCCGCCCACTCCAAAGACGTGTCGGAATGTTACCGTGACGGCGCGAGCAGTTACATTGTGAAACCGTTGGGCTTAACCCAGATGAGCGATCTGATGAAAACGCTGACGCAGTACTGGTTTCAAACAGTCGAACCAGCTCCCGAGGTGGGAACATGGAAGTAACACTGAAACGTCTGTTGATCGTGGATGATTGCGCCGAAGATCGCGCGTATGCCCGCGATTTAATGAAGAACCAGCTCTCAAGTTGGCAATGCTCCGAAGCATCTACCGGGCGAGAGGGTTTGGAACTAGCCTCTTCTGGCGGCCCTTTCGACTGTATTCTGCTCGACTATCTTTTGCCCGACCTGACCGGAATTGAGTTTCTAAATATGCTCTCCGAGCGGATTGGCGAGCCGGGGGTACCGACGGTTCTGTTTACCGGAGTCGGAGATGAAGAAATGGCCGTGCGCGCCATGAAGGCAGGTGCGGATCACTATCTTTCCAAAGGCGGCCTGAGCCGGGAGGTTTTGTTTTATGCGCTTGAAAATGCCATGGAGCATTTTGAAGTCCGGCTATCGCGCCACCGCATTAGCAAGCTACTGGAGCGGGCAAACGAAGAGCTGAAGAGGTCGAATGAAGATTTGGAGCGGTTTGCGTTCGCCGTCTCGCATGACCTGAAATCGCCGATTCGGACCGTCAGTTTGTGTGCGCAACTGTTGGCTGACCGGTGCGATGCTGCCGATGCGGAAGCGAGTGAACTTTCGCAAATCATTCAATCCAATGCCAAGCGCGCCGCGGAGTTAATAGAAGATCTGCTTACCCACGCCCGGTTGGGGTCACAGGATGATATCGCAGGCGTGGAGACTGGGCAGGTTAGCCAACTAGAAGAGGGAGTCAGAAGCGCGGTAGAAAGCCTGAAGGGTGAACTTCGGGAAACTGGCGCCGAAATCGTTTATGGGTCGCTTCCTTCAGTCGTGGTGTCAAAAACACATCTAGCTCAAGTATTCCAAAACTTGATCGAGAATGCGGTGAAGTACCGGCGGCCAACGGTGACACCCCGCATTGAAATTTCCGCGCAAGAACAAGGTGGCCAATGGGTAATTGCGGTGGAGGATAACGGGCAGGGCTTTGAACCGGACTATGCCGACGTGATTTTTCAACCGTTCAAGCGGCTACACGGAACCGAATACCCGGGAAGCGGGATTGGCTTGGCTACCTGCCGAAAGATTGTCGAACGGAACGGGGGGAGGATTTGGGCGAAGTCCACCCCGAACGCGGGATCGACCTTTTACTTTTGCCTGTCGGCGGCCGGCACCTACGCGACGGCGGGCTAAGCGATAGCGCTCCATCGTCAGTGAGGGCGAGAAGCCGCTAGCAGCCGCCCGATTGGCCAAAGAGCTGGGCCCATTTCTGCCCGCTTAGGCTGCGGGCGGCAACGCGTAGGGGACCGACTGCAGATAACTTTTCGGCATGGCGATCCACGCGAGGACATAGGCCACTAGGCCCATACCGCCAGCAATCACCAGCGTTAACCAGGCAATCCGGATCAGCGTGACGTCGACGCCCAGGTAGTTGCCCAGGCCGGCGCACACGCCCGCAATTTGCCGGTTCGCCATATCGCGTTCGAGCCGCCTGGTTCGCACGCCGCCATCGAACCGCAGTTGGTTCCCGCATTGCGAACAAAAGGCCGCCATCGCCGTCGTTTCACCACCGCACTTTGTGCAAAACATAATTACCTCGCCACCCAATAATACGCCGCAACCCCCCGAATTGTTCCGCGTGCCAGAATCAAAAAATGCGCGCCATGCAACTTGTCAGCCACCGACAGCTCGAACCCGTGGAACTTCCCGACGCGCCGGAGCCCGCGGCCGGCGAAGTGATGGTCCGTATCTGCTCGTGCGGCATTTGCGGGAGTGACCTGCACTGGTGGGCCGAAGGCGGGGTGGGCGAGCGGCGGGCGCCTTATCCGATGGTGCTGGGGCATGAGCCGGCGGGCGTGATCGTCGCTACCGGGCCCGGTGTCGATCTCAACGTCGGCGACCGCGTGGCTATCGAGCCCGCGCTCACCTGTGGCCATTGCGAATTCTGCCGGTCCGGCCGGGCTAATCTTTGCCTCACCTCGCGCTTCATGAGTTCGGGCGGCGTCTGGGGACTCTTCCGCGAATACGCGACGATCCCGGCCGCGAACGCCGACCCGATCCCCGACGGCCTATCCTTTGACCAGGCGACGCTGATCGAGCCCCTCTCCGTCATCGTGCATCTGTACGAACTGCACCCGCTCACTCCGGGCGACGTGGTGGCGATCACCGGCGCTGGCCCTATTGGGATGCTGGCTGCGGCGGTCGCCCGCACTCGGGGCGCGGCGCAAGTGATTATCTCCGACCCGCGGCCGCATCGGCGTGCGCTGGCATTGCGGATGGGCGCCACCCACGCTACCGAAACCGGCCAGTTCGCCGCGGCCGTCCACGATCTTACCCAGGGCCGCGGCGCCGACCTGGTGATCGACGCCGCCGCCAAGCGCGACAGCCTCCGCGCCTGCTTCGCCGCCGCCCGCAAAGGGGCCGAGTGCATCCTGATCGGCATTCCCAGCGAGACCAACCTGCCCGTCGACCTGCACGCGGCGATGGCCAAAGAGCTGCGGCTCCAAACGATCTTTCGCTCGAACCACAATGCCGCCGAGGCCACCCGGCTGCTGGCCGAAGGCGTCATCGCGGACCATTTACTCACCCACCGTCTGCCGCTGATCGAAACGCAGAATGCCTTTGAAATGCTGGAGGGCTACCATGACGATTGTGGCAAAATTGTGATCCAGGTGGGATGAACGGCTACAATAAGAGATCCATGCGCATGCTGCTCCCCTCGGTCGCCCTGCTTTTGCTTGCCGCTTGCTCGACGCCTGAGGTCTCCAAAGCGCCCGTTAAAGCCCCCGAGCCGGTTACTGGCCGCAAAGCCTTCTATCAGGTCTATAGCGCCGCGAGGATGTGGGCGCCGGACGTACAGCCCTTGCGCGCGGAAAGCATGCCGGTGGAAGGCATTACGCCCCAGGACGGCAGGTTCGGCGCTTGGCGCTTCACCTTCACGTCGCAAGCCAAGGGCAAAATGAAGATCTTCACCTACTCGGTGGTCGATGTCGGCGAATCGCTTCACCAAGGAGTCTTCAGCCTCGGCGACGCGGCTTGGAGCGGACCTTCGCCCACTGCCATGCCCTTTTACGTCCAGGCCTTCAGGATCGACTCCGACGAAGCGCTGAAGCTGGCCAAAGAGAAGAGTGCCGATTATCTCAAGAAGAATCCCAACCGCCCCGTCTTCTTTCAACTGGAGTTCACCCGTCTGCACCCGGAAGCCGCTTGGCGCGTGCTGTGGGGTGATTCCGTCGCGATGAGCGACCATTCGATTTATGTGAGTGCCAGCACCGGGCAATATCTGGGCAAGGGTTAGTCTAGCCTCGGCGCGTGGGCGACGGTTCACATTGGTCAAAGAAACTCCAGCGTTTACTGCATTTTTCTAGAGCCTGGGTGACCCGCCGCTTACGCGGCAGGCTAGGCGGGGCGGGGCGCATCCTAGAAGTAACAAATTCAGCGGTGAAGGGGCGACGCACAACCTAAAAAAGGCCGGCGACCCGAAGGTGCCGGCCTTAGAGCGAAACTGTTTGCCGGCTACTGGACAGTAGGCTTGACGGCGGCGCGCTTCTCTTGCAATAGCTTGGTAGCGGCCAGCTTCTTCTGGAAGCGGCCCACGCTGCCTTCGGTGTCGATCAGCTTTTGGCGCCCCGTATAGAACGGGTGGCACACATTGCAGATTTCCAGGCGCAACTCAGCTCCCTTGTGGGTGGAGCGGGTATTGAACGTCGAACCACAGGCGCAAACCGTGCGGATGTCGTGATAATTGGGGTGAATATCGGCTTTCATCGCGAGAAAGTCTTCCTTTCGTTACCCCTTCAGGTTACCACGCCCCTGAAATCCCGTCAAAACGGCCCCCCGGCTTGCTAAGATGGCAACTGATGCAAGTCTTGCACGCCGGACAGCACAAGCTGCTGCGCCTCGAACTCGATAAGGACACCGTCGCCGAAGTGGCTCGTCAAGCTGGCTTCGCCCTGGAATTGCGCGACGACGAACGCCGCCTGATCCTCGATCTGGAGATCCCCGGCCGGGACGCGCCCTTGCTGCTTTTCGACGCCGCCGACCCCGGCAACCTCGGCTGGTTCTCCCGCTGCCACTTCTATGTCGAAGCCCGCACCGGCGCGGTGATGCAGACGCCCATCTCGCTGGCCAACCAACGCGATGGCTCCGGCCGGGTGCAGTCGACCGCGATCCGCGTGCAGATCGCCAAAGAGCTCCCCGAGGACTTCCGGCTGCCTGGCAAGCAGCCCGTCACCGAGCAGATGGTTTATACCGTGCTGTTCAATTTCCTCTCCGCCCTGGTGAATGTCGGCGTGGGCGTTTGTGGCCAAGGCGTCGTGAAGCCGCTGGCCGGCCGCACCGAGATTATCGGGAACCGGAACTAATCGCGAGGGCCAAGGCGCCCAGTACTCCCGAGCGGTCTCCTAATTTGGGCGGCAATAGATCGGGCATCGGCGCATAGTGTGCGTTCAGGGTTCGCATCCGTTTCCTTATGCGTTCTAGTAACTTGGGCGTCTTCATCACGCCGCCACCCAGCACGATCCGCAGGGGAGAGTAGGCATAACTTAGCGAAAGCAATCCGGCGGCGAGGTACTCCACCGCGAAGTGTTCGTGCCCGGTCTGGCGGCGCGCCTCAATCGCCAAGCCGCTGGCCATGCCTTCGAGACAATCGCCATGCGCCGGGCACAGACCGGGGAAGGTATCTCCTGGCGCGCGCGGCAAGAGTAAGTGGCCCATCTCGGGGTGCATGCGGCCGTGGAGTAACTGGCCATTTACCACGCCGCCACCGCCAATGCCGGTGCCCACGGTGAGATAGAGAAACGGATCGGGCGCGCCGCCGAAACGATACTCGCCCCAGGCGGCCGCGTTGACGTCGGTGTCGAGATACACGGGCACTCGGAGCGCGCTCTCCAGCGCTTTGCGTAAAGCGAATTCGCGCCACGCCAATTTAGGCGTCGTGCGAGTAATTCGGCCCGCGGCTAAGTCCACGGGCCCAAACGAACCCACCCCCACGGCCTGCAGACAGTAAGGGGCGAAGAAAGTAAGGACGGCGGCCAGGGTTTGGCGCGGGGTAGTGGTGGGAATTGGCTCGCTAACTACTAAGTCGTCGGGCCCGGTACCGACAGCACAGATGAACTTAGTGCCCCCGGCCTCAATCGCGCCCCACACTTACTTGATTCCTACACGGCCTAACGCCCGCCGAATGCTGGCGGTTAACACATCTTCCACTTCTGGCGCGAAGGGACCCGGCATGCCGTAATAGATCATGCTATCCACCGCTTCATAGCCACCTTCTTTGAGGATGCGCTTATTCGAGATGTAACACATGACATCGTTCGAGTAACCGGCCACCACGATGCGCTCCTTGGGGAAAGCGGCCTTGGTTTGCAGAGCATAATCGACCACTAACTCGCCGCCCAGCGGCACGTAGGTCACCGCCTTGCCTAGCCGGATGGCCTGCACCGGATAGGCCACCTTGCGCGGCGGCACGCCCCGATCGTAAGCCGCCAGCATCTCCTTGGCCCGGCGGACTTTGTATTTATTCGTATCCTGAAGTTCTTTTTGAAAGTCCTCGCGCGAGTGGGACGCCAAGGGCAGATCCACCAAGTGGAAAGCGGCGCGCAAGTTGCCGGTAATCGGCACACCTGGCTTGGCCATCGCTTCGTCGGTTGCCACGGCCAGGGCTTTGCCATGCTGCATTGCTAATTCATTCTTAGACCGGGGATTGGGGTTCTGATCGCCGCCGGCCAGCATTAGGAACATGCCCACGGTGCCGGGATGCGCGCGTTCGAATTCCTCCTGCGCATAACCGGCATAGTCACCCGCGATTTGGTAGAACTCGCCGGTGAGGGTCGTATTGTGGCAGGAGTAACCGAACATGGCGCCGAGTAACTTGCCGCTCAAGTCAGTTACTCGCAGGACGGGCACCGAATGATCGATCGGCCCCGAAGGATTCATGCCAAACGCCACGCCCTTGAGTGTCGCTTGCCGCCGGTTGATGGCGAAGGTGGCTTGCCCTTCGTGGTAAGTCACTTTCGCCGGCGCTAACTGGCCCACGGCGCTGCCGATTAAGTTCAATACGGTTTCTGTAAGTTGCTGCCCGTAGCGATCGATTTTGGCCCACTGTTCGGGAGACAGGTCGTACATGGTTTCGAGGTTCGGCCTGACCACGGGCCCGCTGTGCGTATGCGAAGAGTTAAAGACTAACTGCGCCCGGTCGAGCCCATATTGCTTGGAAGCCCGCGCCGCAATGGCATCGGTGATGCGGCGGGGGAAGCCGATCAGGTCCGAAGTGACAAAAACGACTTTGTTCCCTTTGGGATCTTCGAGGGCAAGCGCTTTGGCGTAGAGGTCCTGCAGGACGCCGTCAGCCGGATGGGTGCGCGCCGCGTAGCCCGACATCCAGATGCCGGCCTCGGGCGTAATTTTGGCCTTGGCCATCGCCGCCTTCCAGTCGGCAGCTGTCAGGGCATATGCAAAGCCCAGGCAAAGTAAGAGCCTCATTTCGTCACCAATTCGCGGATCCGGATGTTCCGAAACTCAACGCGCGTGTTATGCCCCAAAAAGCCCAAGTACCCGCGGGTGCGCGTCAGCCCGGGATGCTTCTTGAGCACCGCGGCTTCACGCACATTGTCGAGGTTCGCGTCGAGGGTGACGACGCCGTTGAGCGTAATCTTCACCCGCCGGCCTTCCACGTGGATCTCTTCGGAGTTCCATTCGCCGGCCGGCTTCTGAAAGCCGGTGCGTGAGGGGAACACGTCGTAAATCGAAGCCGTGTGCTGCTCCGGCTTGATCTTGCCTTTATACAGGGCGTGCTGATCGTCGAGCACCTGAATCTCCATGCCCAAATAAGCAACGTCGCCGTTCAAGGGCGTGCGAATGCCGACGCCGTTGTTGCCGCCGGGCGAAAGCTTGTATTCCAGGCGCAGGACGAAGTCGCCGTACTCGCGATCGGTGAGCAGGTTGCCCCCTCCGTCCGCCGGGCAGACGATGGCCCCGTCCTCTACCAGATACCCTTGGCCATGGCCGGCCACCAGTTGCCATCCCTTTAGGGACTTCCCGTCAAACAGCGGCACAAAGCCGGTTTCGTCGGCCATCGCGAATAAAAGTACAAGCGTTGTCAGCATGGAGAGTATTGTAGCGTCACCGGCCATCGTAAACTGAAGTGTCCCCTTATGAACGATTGGTTTTCCACCGAGTTTCTGCTGGCCGCCCTCAATATCGTCTTTATCGACATCCTGCTGGCCGGGGATAACGCTGTACTGATCGCTTTGGCGGTCCGCCAACTGACGCCGCGCGACCGCCGCGTCGGCATTGTCGTGGGCGCGGGCGGGGCGGTGGTGCTGCGGATCGTGCTGACGTTCTTTGCCACCAAGATGCTGAACATCCCGCTGCTGAAGCTGGGCGGTGGCCTGTTGATCCTCTGGATCGCCGTGAAGCTCTTAAAGGACGACGGGGAACAGCATGGCGGCGGCAAAGAGGCCTCGACGTTGTGGCAAGCCATGTGGCTAATCCTGGTGGCCGACCTCACCATGTCGCTCGACAACATCCTGGCCATCGCCGGGGCTTCGAAGGGCCACATGGAGCTCATCGTCTTCGGCCTGGCCCTGTCGATCCCCTTCGTCGTCTTCGCCAGCAACTGGCTCTCCGGCTTGATGGAGCGCTACCCGCTGATTGTGATCTTCGGCGCGGCGATTCTGGGCAAGGTGGGCGCGGAGATGATCCTGTCGGATCCCTGGGTTCTGGCACGCTTCCACGTCGGCACGGCGCTCGAGTATGGGATCCAAGCGCTGATGGCGGTGGGCGTGGTGGTAGTGGGCAAAGCCCTGGTCCGCACGACGCAAAGATAGAGTTTCGGGCTAGAAGAAGAAGCTCAACCCGCCACGCAAAGCACGCGGCGTATGAATCAACAGCATCCGGCGGCCGAGCGGAGTATCGAGCGGCAGATAACCCTGGGCCAGGATATTGCGGGCCTCGGCGTGGATCTCCATGCGGCCCGCCATGCCAAAGAGGCCGGGGACCGGCTGCCGCAGGCTCAGATTGAGCCCGGCTTCGGGATAGGTTCGCTGGGTGAGGTACATGTGACCCGGGGTCAGCGATCGGTAATCGGTCCACTGGTAGCTGGCGGCGAGCTTCGTGCCGGACACTGGGATGGTGCCGTTCATGCGTATGGTGATATAGAGCTGTTGGGCGCGCCGCAGGGCGGCCCGAATCTCGCGGGGATCGACAATGGCCAACTCGCGCTGCTCGGTCCGCAGGACGCCGCCGCGGCCTACCGTAATCGAAGCCGAAAGCGAGTCGTTGATCTTTTCGGTGACGGTGCCCGAATAGCCGGTGCGTTTGAAGCCGCCGATGTTAAACACGGAGCTGTTCGAGTTGAAATCCGGCAGCAGGTCTGACGTGGACAGGAGGCCATCGGCACCGGCCATCGTGAGCGCGCCGTTGCGGACGGTCTCCCGGTAGAGGGCAAGCGCCACGCTGCGTGAGCCTAACACCTTGTGATAGCCCAGTTCGTAGTTCTCGGTGCGTTGGCGCTGGACGGTACCGCCGGCCAAGGTGAGGCGCGGGAACATGCCCAAAGTGGCCAGGTTCTGCGACAGGTCTGAGTGGCGTTCTTCGCGCTGATTCAGCAGATCGGCCGGCGGCGCTCCAGAGCTAAAGCCAAACTCCACCGCGCCTAACGAACCCAAATCGTAGGTGGCGCGAGCATAGGGGCTGACATAGTTCAATCGCTCAATGAAGGTGACCGAGTCGAGCGAGAAGCCGTACTCGACCAGCAACTCGTCGGTAACTTGCTTCTTTTCGGCGACCGATAACGAAACCGTCCGCAGCATCGGCGTGTGCGACCCGCTCAGAATACCGGCCCCGGCTCGCGCGGGCAGAAACACCTGCCGCATGGTGAGCTTCACTTCAGGATTCATCAGCGCCGCGTCGCCCGAACCGCGCCGGAAAGAGGTGAGGAACCCGGCGATCGGCGTGCCGTTCACCGGCGAGTAGCCTACATTGCCGCTGACTCCCAGATGATTGCTGCCAAACACAGAAGTGGCCATAGCAAAGGCGGTGCCCAAATCCTGCTGGTTCGAATTACCTTCGGACTCGCCAGCCGACAATTTCACCAAGCCGCGGGTGTCGGAGAAAATACTGCTTTCGCGCACCGGCCCGGGTCGCGAAATATCGTAACCGGGAAGCAGGCGGAGTACTGGACGGGTGGCCGAAGAGCCGCGCAACACCCATTTCCACTCCTCACTCATCAGCTTGGCAGCTCCAGGCGCCGACGTGAACAGCTCCACCGAACTGAGCAGGCTGGCCAAGTGGATATTGAGGAAGCTGGCCCGGCCCGCCTGTACCTGGATGTTACTCTTCATGGCGGGCACAAAGCTGGCGAGGGTAACTTTGATGCTGTAGATGTCGGGCAACACTTGGTCGAACCCGAATTGGCCGCGCTCATTGGTAATGGTGCGCACGATGGGACGGTCATAACGGTTCAGGAGCCAAACGGTGGCACCCATCTGGGCACCGCCGGCGGCATCGGCCACCACACCCAGCACCGTGCCCGGATTGAGCGATGACATCGCCACCATCCGGCGCGCGTCGGCACCTTGCCCTAGGCTCGCGGACATTCCCGCGGCCAGGAGACTAATTACGAAGGGACGCAAAAGATCCTTCACCGGCTGACCTGCCCTCCAATGTGGCAGGAAACTACGTTTTACAATACCGTAAAAATGGTGGACGGCGTCAGAATCTGATTCGAATTCTTGTCCGTCACCTTCATCTTAAGCGTATACTGGCCCGGCTCTAAACTCTGAAGCGGCAATAATTTTTCAATGGTCACCTGCGTCGCCGAAGCGCCGATAATGTCCTTTACATCTTCCGTAAACTCCAACACCTTCGCGTTGGTGCCATTCCGCATGATTTCGTATTCAATCGTCCCGTTGGGCTTCTTGCTCTTCTCATCCGGCGAAAAATTGTAGAAATTGGCGAAAATCCCCATCTTTTCGTCGCGGCGGAAGCTCTCGCTCATCCGCGGCCGCACCTTGGAGGTGCCAATCACGAACTGTCCGGCGCCGATCTGCTTCGTGGGGACCTTTTCGATCATGTCGGCCAGAATCACGGAACTCATGCCCAGCTTCTCGTCGTCGAAGCGAGGCACATCGAGCGCGATTTCGTAGTTGTTCATGTTGCCGCCGATGACGTCCTTGGCGACGACGTTCAAGCGATAGCGGCCCGGAGCCAGCGGCACAGCGTTCTGATAGATGGCCCGGCCCTTCGAAGCTTCAGCCAGCATCTCGGTCGGCACGTCGATCGACACTGGATGCTCGAAGACGTTGGCCACGCGGCGGGTCATGGTGGTGATGCGGGCGTAGATGTTTACCAGGGACTTCGAAAGGGTTCCTTCCTGCTTAAATTGCAAGTCCTTGCGCTCAAACTGGATCGTCACGTAGGCGTTCACCGTCGCATTCGTCATCTTGATGAAGTCAACGCGCACCTGCATCGGCAGCACATTAAAGGTGATCTTCGAATTTACCTGCGCTTCGAGGTCGCGGAATTTGATCTTCGGGGCCTTCTGCAAATTGGCGAACTGCTGCAGTCGCTCAAACTGATTCATGCGCATCGGCATTGCCTGATTGCCGGTGCCCAAACGCGTGCCATCGGTGCGGCTGAAGCGATCGTTCTTGCTCGCCATGCCCATCTGCTCCATCATGGTTAAACCGGCACCGGGCACCATCATCAACGCGTCTTTTTCGGACGGATCCATGGTCATGCGGAACTCGCCGGTCATGGTCGTGTCGACGAATTCGATGTTGATGTCCTGGCCCACGCCTTCAATCCAGCGGTAGCGCCATTTCTGGAAAGGGAAAGTCGACGTGGTGCCGCCGCCTTCTTCGATCGGCCGCTCATAGGTGCCGCCCGAGGGGTGATCTTCGAGTTCGTCCGGGGGCCCGAAGGTAATGTAGATGCGACCACGGTCACTCTTCCAGCCCGGGATGCCGGAGGCGTAGCGTTCGTTCGTGTAGGCGATCCGGCGGTAATGCTCTTCCTTATACTCATTTTCCTGAGAGTCGGGCGATGGGTCGCGGCGCAGCCAGAATTGCTCGATGAACTGCTCGCGCTCTTCGTCGGTCGCCAAACGCTTCCAGGTGGTGCGTTCCTCGTCCGTGATGATGTAGGTGACGTCTTCGTTCAGCCACTTGCGGAACGGGGTTTCGAGTTCCTTGCGCAACCTATCCTCGCGGCGCTTCTTTTCCTTATCCGACAGCGGACGCGCGATCGTCTCTCGCTGCCCGTTCTCGGCAGCCTTCTTGTCAGCCGCAAAGGCCGCGCCGGTGAGCGCGATTCCCGTGATCAACAATCCAAGCGTTAGGTGTCGCATATCTCGTCTTCTTCCCGTCCTTTCGCATCGTACCGGGCTAGCCTTCGTTCTGAAAGGCTCGCCGGAAATACGCAACTGGACCTAGTTTGATTCTAGGCCTGTCCGCGAAACACAGTCAAGGCTCATCTCGCGCAGCGGTACATTGATTTAACATTCCTTGTTTCTAACGACTTAGCTATTACGAATCGGCACAGGGGTGCTTGCGCCGTCCCTGGGCGCCGAGGAGAAATCCCCGCAGACTGCGGAATTATTCCGCTCAGGCCGATATACTGCCAGTGGAGGGCCACGAATCGGTGCATGTTTTAGTGTGTGGAGGGGCGGGCTATATCGGTAGCCATACGGCCAAGCTTTTGGCCCAACGCGGGCATACGCCCGTCGTCTACGATGACCTTTCTTACGGTCACGCCGCCGCCGTGCAGTGGGGCCCCTTGGAACAGGGCGATTTAGGCGATCGCGCTCGCTTGAAAGCCGTCATCGAACGCCACCGCATTGAGGCCGTGGTCCATTTCGCCGCCTTCATCCAGGTGGGCGAGAGCGTCCAGCAACCGGCCAAGTATTACCGCAACAACTTCGTCAACACGCTCACCTTGCTCGAAACCATGGTCGAGACCGGCGTGCGCGACATCATCTTCAGTTCCACGGCTGCCACCTACGGCACCCCCGAACAGATGCCGATCCCCGAAACGGAGAAGCAGTTGCCGATCAACCCCTATGGCGAATCGAAGCTGTTCGTGGAATACGCCCTGCGCGCTTTCGCCCAGGCGTATGGCATTCGCTGGGTAGTCTTCCGCTACTTCAACGCCGCCGGGGCCGATCCGGATGGCGAAATCGGCGAGGACCACACCCCGGAATCGCATTTGATTCCGCTCATCATCCAGGCGGCGCTCGGCCAGCGGCCCCATATCAGCGTCTTCGGGTCGGATTATCCCACCAAAGACGGCACCTGCGTCCGCGACTATATCCACATCTGCGACCTGGCCGAAGCCCACGTTACGGCTTTGGGCTATCTCCGCGATGGCGGCGCGCCGATCGCCCTCAACCTCGGTTCGGGCGAAGGCTACAGCGTCCGCGAAGTGATCCAAGCCGTCGAACGCGTCTCCGGCAAGCCAGTGCCGGTGGTCGACCATCCGCGCCGCGATGGCGACTCGGCCAGCCTGGTCGCCGACGCCCGCCGCGCCCGCGAAGTGCTCGGTTGGGAGCCGAAGCTCTCGCAGCTTGACGACATTGTGCGTACGGCGTGGCTTTGGCACAGTTCCCGGGCTTAGACTGGTAGTTGCGGACCGCACCGGATATTCAGCCGATGGATCTGCCCGAGCGGGAAGCTCAGGTGCAACAACGTTCCATCGCCGCCGTGCGGGCCGACCCTGAAGGTTTCATCGCTCGCTACCGCGAGGAATTTGGAAACCGAATCAGCACCGATGACGCCGCCGAGTTATTTGCCGAATACAACGCCTCCCGGGACGCGAGGACCGCGAATCGCGTCGCCGTCCAAAAGGCCGCGCAGTGGATCGCCCGCCAAGTCTACGACCGCGCGCTGGAGCAGCCGCTTACGAAAGACGGCCGCGTCGTGTTCACGTCTGGCGGCACCGGCAGCGGCAAGACCACGGCGGTGCGGAATGCGGGCTTCGATGGGTCCGAGATCGTCTACGACTCAACTCTGTTTCACTTTGAGGGCGCGGTTCGGGACATCGAGCGGGCGCTGGTGGCAGGGCGTTGCGTGACGATTCTGCATGTGCCGACCGAGCCGGTAGAGGCCTATCGGCGAGTGCTCAAACGAGCGACCGAGATCGGGCGGATCGTGTCGATTTAGAGCCATGTCATCACGCACCGGGGCGCCGGGGCCACATTTGTACGGCTCCAGGAACGCTACCCGGACGATCGGCGGGTCGCCTTCGTGGGCGAGGCAAACGAATCGAGCTATCCTGGATTAGAGAGGAAGTTGCTTTATGTCCTGGAACAAGAACGTGCAGCCGGTCGAGTCAGTGACTTGGCCTATTCTCAAGCCGAATAACCCCAAAGGGCGTCCGCTCGATCCGCGATCACGCGAGTTGATGGAAGCGGCGAACCAAGCTCTCGAGGCGGAGGGCCGTCGCCGCCAACACATGGCCGCTGACGAGAAAACGGCCGAAGATGGCGCGGTAGCCTCCCAGTTCGCGTATTCCGCCGAGTAGTCATAGACTAGCGGGCATGAGCCTTGCCCAATCCCTGCTGCCCGAACTCGACTACGAAACGGCCAACACCCGCAAGGTGCTCGAACGCCTTCCGGACGGCCAACTTGGCTATCAGCCGCACGGGAAGTAGATGACGATTCGCCAACTGGCTTCGCACTTGGTCCATAACCCGACCTGGGGCGCCATGACGGTCGACCTGCCGTCGCTGGGCGTGGCAACTGTGGTCCTTCGGCCGACGAGCGGCAATAGATACCGAGCGGCGTCGCGGCTGGTCAAAGATACTCGTAGCGCAAGGCTTCCATCGGATGAATGCGCAGGGCGCGGCGGGCCGGGATGGCGCAGGCGAGGGTGGCGGCTAGCGGTGGTGAGGACGATGATGGAGGTGGCCACTTGAGCGACGACCAGGGCGGGGCGTGGGTTGAGCTTGCCGCCCACTT
>Ga0105047_10005428_pt1 | contig 21910 bp, 18 predicted proteins | sample MAT04_FD_78384 | JGI IMG/M metagenome (GOLD analysis project Ga0105047, IMG submission 78384) | Freshwater microbial communities from Lake Fryxell liftoff mats and glacier meltwater in Antarctica - MAT-04 (megahit assembly) | ecosystem: Environmental > Aquatic > Freshwater > Ice > Liftoff... | reverse complement strand
GGTCGCTCTTGGTAACCATGAAATAGATGGGCAGGCGCTGGCCCAGGCGGGATTCCAGCTCCTTGATGCGGCGACGCACGCTGCGCGCATGCGCTTCGCGCTGGGTGGCGTCCAGCTTTGCCAGCATGTCCACGCCGAAGGCAACCAGCACCCCGTTGAGCGGCTGGCGCGGCCGGTTCTTCTTCAGCAGATCGAGGAAGCGCTCCCAGCCGGCCTTGTCGGCATCCACGTCGCTGTCCTGGGTGGTGTAGCGCCCGGCCGTGTCGATCAGCACGGCGCGGTCGGTCAACCACCAGTCACAAAAGCGCGTGCCGCCGACACCGCCGACGCGACCCTCGGCGAGGGGGAATTCCAGGCCGGAATTGAGCAGGGCCGTGGTCTTGCCCGAGCCCGGCGGGCCAATGATGGCATACCAGGGCAGGTCATAGAGATAGCCGCCCCCTTTGCCCCCGGTCGCCGTCTTCAGCTTGGCGAGCGCGTCAGTCAGCTTGGCGCGGAGTTCGGCTTCCTCGCCAGCGGCGGCCTCGTCCTTTTTGGCCTGCGGGTCAGGTGCGGCGGCTGCCTCGACCAGGCCCGCATCGCGGCTGTCGCGGCGCTTGCCGATCAGGAAACACACCACGCCCCAGATCAGCAGCGGAATGAGAACGAGGATCGCGCGCAGCCAGATCGCTTCGAAGCTCTCACCCAGCAGGGGCGCAAAAAGCCAGATGACGACGTTGATCAGCAGGACGCCCAACAGCGCGCCGAGCGCCGGGATCGAGATGAAGCTGTGCATCAGCGTGCCCCCCGCAGCAGAATGACTTCGATGCGCCGGTTCTCCTCACGCCCCTCGGGGGTGGCGTTGGTGGCCAGCGGCTCGGCATCGGCACGCCCTTCGGCGGTGAAGCGCTGCGGCGAGCCATTGGCCGCGACGATGACGGCCATGGCCTCCTGCGCGCGGGCCTGGCTCAGCGCGAAATTGGAGGGGAAGCGCACGGTGCGGATAGGTTGGTTGTCGGAATGGCCCTGCACCTGGACTTGGCCAGGCTCTTCCTTGAGGCCTTCGCCGATGCGGCGGAGAATATCCTGAAAGCGCGGGTCCATGGTGGCCGAGCCAGAGGGGAACATGCCGCGGTTGCGCAGACGCACCAGCAGCCGCTGTGCATCCCCCTCGACCGTGACCAGGCCCTGGGCGATTTCAGGGGCGAGGAAGCGGCGCAGCGTGGCAGCCGCATCGGGCCGTGGTGCGGCGGCGGGTGGCGGCGGGGGTGGCGGCGCGGGCGGCACAGGCGGCGCGGTGCGATCAATGGCGGGCAAGGCGCCGGGCGGCAGTGCCGCCATGCGCTGATACAGCCCGTCGGCCGAGGCGCCCATGCTGTCGGAGAGCCAATACCATCCGCCGCCAAGCAGGCAGGCGGCCAATGCGAAGGCGACCCAGCCCGGCACCGCCCGGCTTTGTCCGCGATGGGGCGCATCCACGCCGCGCCAATGGGGCGAGAGCTCGCGCTCGTGATTGCCGCGCAACTGCTGCAGCAACTGGAACAGCCCTTCGCGCACGCGGTCCAGTTCGGCGGTGCCGCGCGGCAGCAGCCGGTACTTGCCCTGCAGCCCGAGGGCCAGCGCCATGTAGGTGACTTCCAGCGCGCCCTTGTAGCGGCCGGGGTCTTTCATCATGCCGGTCAGCAGGTCGAAGACGCGCTCACCCGAGCGGGTTTCCTGATGGAAGGTGGAGACGAGCGACTTCTGCGCCCAGGCCGATTGCGCGCCCCACGGGGTGCTCAGCACCACGTCGTCCAGCGCGGCGGAGACGACGTAATGCGCGGCGCGGATCTCCTCGGCCGTGGCGCCGATGTTGCGGGCGTCGCCCTCGAACGCGCGCAGCGCCCGCAGTGCCCGCTCGCGCACTTCCTCGACGACGGGCTGCCCCGTAACCCCGGCGTTGGCGAGGCGCGCCAGGATCTGCAGCAGCGGCGAGGCTGCGGCGGCGAGCGGTCCCACGCCGACCTGCGGCAGCGCCTCGGCCTCGCCGGCCAGCCGTGGCGCAGGGCCCGCGGCCGGCGCCATCGGCTGTGCCGCGGCCGGCGCCGCGTTGGCGACCGGGCGCATGGCGCCACGGCCCACGACGGTGCGGTCCGCGTCGTCGGGTTCGCCGAAGGGATTGTCGCTCATGGCAGCTTCACTCCGTGGGGGCCGAGCGTGGGCGGGGCGTCATTACGCGCGGATCGCCCAGAGGCTCAGGCGCAGATTGGGAAAATCGCCTGAGACATGGATCGCAAAGCCACCGCTGGTCTGCATCTGCTGCCAGTGCGGCGAGCCGCGATCGAGCTCGAAATAGACGGCGCCCGCGTGGAAGGGGATCTGCCGTGGCGCCACGGGCATCGGCCGCACGATGATGCCGGGCAGCGCCACGTTGACCAGTTCGCGGATGTGCTCCACCGCGCCGATCTTCACCTGGTTGGGGAATTGCCGGCGGACCGTCTCGCCCGGCATGTCGGCCATGACCGTCAGCACGAACTGGCCCGCGCGCAGCAGGTTGCGATCTAGAATGGGCCCGACGCGCACGCCATGGCTGCGCTCCTGCAACGGGATCTCGACGGCGTTGGTCTCGAGCACGGCGGAGAGGCTGCGGCGAAGGTCGGCGATGACGGGCGCGAAGCTGCGCTGCAAGTCGTCATGGCGGTAGGCGGGATAGGTACTCGCCTTCTTGTCGGGTGCGGTGAAGGTGGCGAGTTCGCCGGCCAACTGGATCAGCGCCGAGAATAGCTGCTCGGGATGTACGTTGCCCGCGTCGGCGTAATGCGCGAGCAATGGCAGGCACCGGTTCACCGTCTGCAGCAGCAGGAAATCCGCGACCTCCGCCACGCCGCGCGCGCCCGGCTGGCTGAGCCGCGCGCCCAGCGCCTCGGCCCGCTGGCCCAGCATGCCCACCAGTTCCCCGAGCACGTTGGAGAGCGGCGGGACCGCAGAGACGCGCAGGCAGGGCGGGATATACCGGTCATCGATGACCACGCGGCGGTCGGCCTGCACCTCGACGATGCGCGCGAGGCCGAGGCAGGAGAAGCCGGCGCGCTCCTCGTTCTCCAGCATGTAGCGCAGGCGCGGACGGCCGACGGCGAGTTCCGCGGGCAGCGTCGCGTCGGAATGGGTGTCATACGCCTCGAATGCGCGCAGGCCGAAGCGCGCGGCCGCGCCCTCGGGGCCGTCAGTGGCGGTGACCTCGGCGCTGCCTGGCTGGCGGACGGGCAGCGCCAGATAGACGATCTGGTTGCGCGTGCCCTCGATCAGGTCGAGCGGGGTCGGCTGGTCCGCCGTTCCGGGGATGGCAAAGGGCGTGCCATCCTCCAGCACGCCGGAAATGCTGGACAGCGCGAATTTCCCGGCCGCCAGCAGGTCGCGGTCGAGCGCGAGATCGGTGACGCCCCACGGGTGCGAGCGCAGCGGCGCAGTCCGCGCCTGCAGCAGATGTTCGAAGTAGCGGTCCTGCTGCTGGTAGTGCTGGGCGCGGAGGAACATGCCCTCCTGCCAGACAACCTTGTCATTCCAAGCCATGCCGCGTGTCGTTCCCCATGGATTCCATATCTGCGCGGCTTAGCGGCCGCCGCGCGAAGCCTCCTCGTAGGCGCGGGCGAAGGCCTTGCCGAATGCGCTGTCGAAATCATCCTCGAACTGGTCGGTCACCTGCTGATGCAGCTTGCGGTAGGCCTCCCACAGCTTCTTCTCACGCGCGCCCGGCATGATGCCGCCGCCCGCGATCTCCGCTTCGAGGCCAGTCGGCGCCAAGCGCGCGAGAAGCGCCTTCGCGGCCGCCTGCGTCGCGGCGAGTGTCGCCAGTTGGTGCGCCGTGAGATCCTGAACCGTCTCGGCCAGCGCGGCGGGGCCGTTGCCCTTTGGGCCAAGCAGCGCGAGCACCGCGGCCTCGTCCGTCGCGGCGAATTTCACCGGATTGTTGCCGGCGGCGCGCAGCATGGTCTGCTCGATGCGGAACTCGCGCTTCACGTCGGCGCGTGCGATCAGCAGCGCGCGCATTCCGGCCACGGCTGCACGCATCCCGGCACCGACCGCGGCCAGCGCCGCCGCAGCATCGGTGTTGGGCGGCGGCGGGCCGAGCCCGGCCGAGCGGTAGATGAGAGCGAGTGCCGCATCCAGCCCGTCGCCGGAGACGGCACCTGGCCCGGCGGGCGCCACCCCTGGCAGGATGGGCGCCGCCGCGGCGACGGGCGATGCAGCGGGTGCATCCTCCTCGGCAAACGGGTTGCGCCCCAGCACCGGAGCGCCGAACCGGGCGAGGGGATCTGGCAATGCGGCCACGGCGGGCAGCGCTGCGGGAACGACCGTTTCGGGAAAAGGGGCCGGCGGCGTTGCCGGCTGGCCGAGATCCGCGAAGGGATCAGGCAGCTTTTCGAGGGGTGATGCGAAGGGCGCGGCGCTTTCGGCGAAGGGCTCCGGCGGCCGCGCGGGCGGTGGAGCCGGCATGTCGGCGAAGGGGTCCGGCAGGCCCGCAAAAGGGTCGGCCGCTTGCGGCTTCGCGGCCGAGGGAGCGTCCCAGTCGGTCGGCAGCAGGTCGGGCATGGTGGCGCGTGGCGGCGTGAACACGTCGTTCGTGCTGGGCCGGTGATCGGGCATCACCGGGCCGAGATCCTCCGGCGCGAAGGGGTCGAAATCCGACGGCAGCAGCGCCCCTGTGCCCGATGGCGGGCCGCCGGCGGGCGAGAGCCCCGGCAGAGGCGCCGAGAAGATGTCGGACGCGCCGGTTGGCGGCGCCATGGGATCGGGGATGGCGTTCGCCGATTGCCAGCGGCCGCTGCCATAGGTCTCCTCCTCCTCGACCCGGCACTCGATCTCGTAGGCGCCGAGGCGCAGCCGGTCACCGTCGCGCAGGGTGCGGACCTGGTCGCGTCCCACCGGTTCGGTGGCAGCATTGAGGAATGTGCCGTTGGTCGAGACGTCGCGCACCTGCCAGGCGCCGGAGAGGAATTCCACCGCGCAATGCCGCTTGGAGAGGACGCGGTCCGGGTCGGCCAGCGCCCAGTCGCACTCGGCGCCGCGGCCCATCACATATTCGCCGCCCTGCACGCGCCGTTGTTCGGGCACCGACTGGTCCGGGCAGCGCAGGACGGACAGCACCAGGACCATGTGACGCTTTTCACCCTATGCTTGTGACGCGAAGCGCAACGCACCTCGTGCAAGTGCACAGTAGGGTCCGCCGCACCGATTGCGTCAAGCGCAACGACGATGCATCAGCCGCCGATGATGACCGTCGGGAAGCCGGTGATGATGTTGCCGCCATGCATCGTGAGATCGCCGATGCGCGCCGCCGGCAAATTGCCCACGAGCACCGTGAAGCTCCCCATGGCGATCGCGTTGGGCGGAACCGGCACGGCGCAGAGGCACATGTCCGTCACGCGTGACTGGGGCATCGAGCCCGTGATGACGGTCGGCAGGCCGGTCAGGATCGGCCCGCCGACATGTGGGATCGGGATGGGGCTCGGCGGGATCGGCGTGGCCAGCTTGCAGACCTGCATGTCCGTGATGCGTGCGGCAGGCGGCATGTTCAGTTCCCCTCGGGTGGGATGCGTCCGGCACCGCCAGCGGCGATGTCACGCGCCGAGGCGAGGAACTGCGTCATGCGCGCGGGCGCGCGTTCCGGCTTGTGGCGCAGCGCCGCCATGAGAACGGCGCCGGCAACGGCGACGCCCGTGAGGTTCTCGGCCGGAAGCACCTCCGGCAGGCCCGGGGCGGACATGCTGCCGCCGGACCAGAAGCACGCGACGGCGGCCCAGCCCTCCGGGCTGCGGAAGCCGCCCTTCTCAGCGATCATCATCGCGGCGCGGCGTGATTCCTCGTCCGGGCGACGGACCCAGAGTTCGGCCGCCGTCAGCGCGTCCGCATCGAGCGCGTCGGCTTCCTCGGCGGGGACGGCGCGGGCGCACATGCAGGCCCACCACACCGCCTCGCGCTTGGGCAGCGCATGGGCGATGAGGCGCAGCGCGTCAGGGATGCGGTCGGCCGCGACGAAGGTCTCAAGCGCTGCCGCCGCGTCGGGCAGTCCATCGAGCAGCTTCAGCACCGGTACGTCGAGTTCGAGGCGGGGGATGATGGGCGCGAGCGCAGTGGCCAGCTTGTTGGGGCGCGGGTTCATGTCAGTTGATCAGCACCAGGCCGGCCTTGATCATCATCATGGCGCCCGCCTCGTGTTTCGCCATGAGGCCCGCCTTGGTGTTGAGCATGGCCGTGGCCTTCACGTCGATCTGTACGGATTCGATGGTGATGCTGGCCGGCGTCATGTGGATCTTGCTCATGCCGCAGGTCAGCGTGATCGACTGCATCGCCTCGATCTCGATCTTGCCCAAGGAAGCCTTGGTCGTGATGTTCCCCATCTTCACCAGGGTGTCCATCTTGCCCATTTCGACCGTCAGGGATTCATTGCCTTGCTTGATGACGGCGGTGCGATCTTTGGTGGTCGTCTCCGTGTGCTTGCCCTCGACCGTCTCGGTCCGGTTCATCTTCACGGTCTCGGTCCGGTCGTTCTTGACCAGAATGGTCATGTCCTTCTCGGCCTGGACGTTGATCTCCTCCGAGCCCATCTTGTTCTCGAAGCGCAGTTCGTTGAAGTTGCTGGCTCCGCCGCCTTTGCTTGACCTCATCTTGATGCCGTACTGTGTTTTGTTGTCGGGCAGTGCGTAGAGCGGCTTCTGCTCGGCGTTGTAGACGCTGCCGATGATGAGCGGCCGGTCCGGATCGCCATCGACGAAGGCGACCAGTACCTCGTCGCCGATGCGCGGCAGCATCCAGGCGCCGCCCCATTTGCCGGCCATGGTCTGCGCGACCCGCATCCATACCGACGATCTGTCGTTCGTCGGGCCGGCGCGGTCCCACAGGAAATGCACCTTCACCCGGCCGAATTCGTCGGCGTGGATCTCCTCTCCCCCCGGCCCGGTGACGATCGCGCTGTGGATGCCCAGCATCGGTGGGCGCGGCCGCGGTGCGGGCGGGCGCCAGGGCCGGTCCGCCGTCATCAGGGTCAGGCTGTTGGAATAGCCTGACGCGCCGCCACCCGAGAGATGGCTTTCGTCGAAGGCCTCGTGCAGCGCGCTGCACACCAGCCACGTCACCGGCTGCTGCACATCGAGGCCGGCTTTCACCTTCAGCCGCCCGCCCGCGAAGATCGTGGGATCGTTGCCCGCGGCGACCACGCGGTCGGCCCCTGACTCGTAGGTCTCCATCGCGAGCTTCGCGAGGTCCGCCTGGCCTGTCACGGCGCCTTTGTCCGAGCGCCCAGTCTGCGTGGACTCGCCGGACGGCCAGCGGAACATCTCGAAGCTGGCGGCATTGGGCGTGCCGAGGATGGTGCCGGCCTGCTTCTTGAGAAGATTGCTCGGCTTCAGCCCATCGAAATCTTCGCCCACGACCTTGCCCGGCCGCAGCGCGGAGGATGCTCGCCACTGGGTCAGCGCACCGTGCATGTCGGCATCCGGACGCACCACCTGCGGATCGCCAGGGACCAGCGGGTAGTCCGAATTGGCGGCGCAGATGACCAGGTCATGGTCATTGGATTCATGCTTGAAGAAGTAGCCGCACCCTGCCTCGTCCAGCAGCCGCTGCGCGAACTCGAGGTCCGTCTCGTTGAACTGGACGCAGTAGGGCCGCGCCACGGAAGGCATTCCGCCGGGCCATTGCACGCGCATCTCGCCCCCGGCATCGGAGAAGACTTTGCGGATGATGTCGTCGACCTTCATGTCCTGGAAGATGCGGCAATCGGATGTGCGGGAGAGGTGCCAGAGGCGCGGCACCGCCTCCATCCGATATGCCGCCAGCCCGCGCCCGTAGGGGCCGAGCCGCTCGAAGCTCGCCACTTGGCCGTTGAACTCACGCGGCGCCACATGGCCCACCTTTATCTTGCAGTTGAGCATTTTGCCCATGACGCTTGCGGGCGTGATGTCCATGTCCTCGCTGATCACCTCGACCGTCATTCGGAAGGGGCGGCCGATTTCCTCATGGACGGAGAGCCGCCGCAGCGTGAGTGCATGCCCGCCTACCGGCGCGATCTCGAGCAGGCGGTCGGTCTGCAGGATGTTCAGCTGGCCGCTCAAGAGCATTCCCCGCACGGTGTGAAATCGAGGCTGGACCAGGCTCGCGCGCCGCGGAAAGCAGGCTTGGCGGCGCTCATCGGGTGACGATCCCCAACGGGAAGGAGCGCAGTTCGCGCTGGGCCGTGCGAAACACCGCATCCTGCCGGTGCTGCTTCTGCGCGGCCAGTTGCGGCACCCGCCGCGTGACCCATTCGCCGAGCGCCAGCGCGGAGACGCGGCCATCGCCATCCATCGCGGCGCGCCCGCCCATCCCCTCGCGCACCGCGAAGGCGAAGACGCCGTTGCGGTCGTCGTAGCTGTCCAGTGCCTCCTGCACGGAGGAACTGGCGGCGAGCAGGAAACGCCCGGTTTCGTTGCCCAGCGCGGCCAGGCTGTCGATCGTCACCTGCCCGGCGTGGCAGGTGTCGATGAAGAGGAATCCGTCCCGCGCGCGAATGCGCGCCAGCGCCGAGACCAGCGTGCCCTCGTCGAGCGCGGTCCGGCGGATGGCGGTCCAGTCGGAGGTGTTGTCCATCTCGTGCGGCAGGAAGAGGAAGCGGCGGTCCGGCTCCGAGCGCACGCCGTGGCCGGCGAGGTACAGCACGAAGGTGTCCTCCGGCCGGGCGGTCTGAGCGGCGGCGTTCAGCGCGGCGAGGATGTTCGCGCGCGTCGCCTCGCGGTTGGTGAGCAGCGTCGCGATCACCTCGCGGAACACGCCGCCGGCGCGCTGGCGGAGCGTCTCCACCACCGTCCGCGCATCGGCGACGGCGAAGCGAAGGTTGAGTTCGCTCAGCTTATACTCGTCTACACCCACGGCGACGATGATGAGCCGCCCGGCACCTGGCGCTGGCGGGGCCTCGCCCACGCGGCGCAATTCCAGCGCCGGCCCCTCGGCGAAAAGCGAGCGGTCATCCGCGTAGAGCCGCGCCGAGACGCGGTTAGGGCCGGGGTCGAGTGGCACCTCCACCGAATTCATGCCGGGCGTGGCGACGCTACGCACCGCGATGCGGTCATTCACCATCACGTCGAGCGGACCGAGGCCGAGGCCGCGATCGGTCGTGTTGAAGGTGAGGCGCAGCGCGGTGGCACCCGCCGGCAGTTCCGCGCCACCCCAGGCGACGGGCGTGCAGTCGCCGCCGATGACCGCGCAAGCCTGGCCCGCCGCCAGCGTCGGCAGCCGGCCAATGCGGGCGCGAACCTCGCCCAGTTCGTTCATCCGCGTCTGCGCCAGGGCACTGTCGCCCTGCAGGCGCGCGCGCACCGCGGCAGGCGCGTAGAGGGCGCGATAAGCCTGCTGGAAGCTGGCCCATTCGGGCGTCTGCGCGCGGCCATTGTTCAAATGCACGCCGACCAGTTCCTGCCCGCCCGCGGGCGCGTGGTCGAACAGCCCCTCCGGCGTCCAGGCCACCCAGCGTCGTGCATCCGCGTGAACGAAGAGCGCCCCCCGTTCGACCAGACGGCCGTTCGCCTCGAACCAGCGGATCGTACCGTCGCCCAATGCCGCCACCGCCATGCCCTCGGCGGCGACCAAGCCCCAGGCGGCGCCGGGGATCGCCAGCTGGTCGAGCATGCGCCCCGTCCGATCGAAGAGGCGCAGGTGGGTGTCGGTGCCGATAACAAAACTCTCGTCGCCGGGCTGGATGGCGAGGCTGCGGCTGAACTCGCCCTCGCTCATCCGCAGTGGCTGGCCGTTCAGACGTGGCCGGTCGCGATTCTGCCAGTCGGTGATGGTGAGGCCGGGCGCCTGCTGGCGTGCGGGCAGCATGGCCTCGCTCTCGCCGGCGTTGAGCTGTCCGGTCTGGCCATCGAAAAGCAGCGCTGGCCCGGCCGTGCGCAGCATGAAGCGCACGCGCTGGCCATTGGCGCTGACCGCCAGCCGCGCGCCGGTGTTGCGGAAATCGGCGCCCGGCGGCGCGGGCGGCTGCGCCAGCGTGCCCTCGGACGAGAGGCGTCCCCAGCCGGGATCGGCCGCGGCAAAGGCAAGGCCGCCGCCAGGCAGCGCCAGCAGGTGCGATATGGCATCGCGCGAGGCGGCGATGTCGCGCGCCGGGCCCAGGCCGAAATCGGCCCAGCGGCGGATGACGAAGTTGGCCGCACCCGGCGATGCATTGGGGGTGCGCGCATAGCCCGCCGCGTGAAGCTGCACGCCGCCGCGGGCGTCATGCGCCCAGGTCACGGCCGGCAGGCCCTCGCCCGCCAAGCCGGCGGTGTCCGGCGTGAGGATGGTGCGAAGGTCGGTCGCGCTGAGGACGTCCACGCGCAGCCGGTCCTCGTAGCCGATGGCGATCAGCGCGCCATCGGGTGACCATGCCAGGCCGTAGGGCCGCCCGCCCTGAACGGGCTGGCGCTCGGCGATGCGGCGGCCGGCGGGGTCGTAAAGGCGCACGCGCCCATCGGCGGAGGTGACCGCAAGGCGGCCGGCACCATCGAAGGCCAGCATCCGGGCCGAACCCTGCCAGCCCGCATTGTCCTCGGCGATCTGGCGGCCATTCGTCGCGTCCCAGATGCGGATGCCGGCGCGGCCGCCGAGTGCGGCGGCGAGCCGCGTTCCATCGGCGGAAACTGCGAGGTGCTGCACCGGCGCGGGTTGGTTCGGCAGGCGCGCGATGAGCCGGCCGCTTCCCGTGTCGAACAGATAGATTGCAAAGGAGCCGTCCCAGGCGCGGCCGGTATGACCGGCGGCGAAGGCGCGCGTGCCGTCGGGCGAGAGCGCCACGGCGTAGAGTTCGCCCTCCGATCCATCGCCTATGGGTGGGCGCAGCACGCCGACCGGCGTGCCGTCGGGGATGGACCAGAGCCGCAGCGTCTTATCGTCGGAGACGGAGGCGAGAAGACGCCCGGCCGCATCGGTCGCGAGGCGCGAGACGGGGGCGGTGTGCGCCGCCGCCTCAACGCGGAGGACCGGTGCCTGCGGCGGCTCGCGCTGCGCCGCCGCCGGAAGCGCGCCGAGAAGCGCGCCCAGGAAAAGGGAGAGGCTGAGGAGGCGCCCCAGCGCCCCGTCAGCCGGCCAGTTCGAAGCCGCCACCCGCCTGTGCCAGACGCTCGGCATTGCTCACGCTCTCCGCGAAGTTTTCGCGCCGGGAGATGTTGGTCGCGGCAAGGGACCGCACATCGGCGCCGCCAGAAGCCGTTGCCGCGGCGGAGGATGCCGCTCCGTCGCTCGCGCGGGCGGGCGCCCGCTGCTGCGCCGGGAAGGCATCGGCCGGCGCGTAACCCCGCACGCCCGAAGCGGTTTCAACCAGGGCGAAGCCGGAGGGTCCTGGGCGGACGGAGACCACGTCGCCCGGGCTCACCCTGCCGATGCTTGCGCTGGTGGCGCTCGGCTGGAACTTGACCTCGACAGGGCGGCGCGGCGCCACGCGGACCGGCGGCGGGCGATACATGGCGGTCTGGATGGAGGCCTTACCGCCGGGCACGACAGTGTCGATCGCCGTGTCGAACTCGGTGCCACGTGCGGTGATTTTGCCGTTTATGCTCTGGGCGAGCTGGATGTCGGCCTGGAAGCGGGCACGGATATTAGCAAGCTGCTGCTGGCCCGAAACGCGGTCCATCCGGCCGGTGGCGACCAGTTCACGGACGCGGGCGGCGGCGAAGAGGCGGCAATCCATCAGCTGGCTGAAGGCGACCTGCGTGCGATCAAGCTGCGCGTTCTCGCGGCCGAGGTCGGCGCTGATCTGAGCGTAAACGGCAGACTGGTCGCGCGCCTGCCGCTGCACGGCCGAGAGGTATCCGACCGTGGCGCCCGCCGCGCCGCCAACCGCCGCGCCGATCAGCGCACCTTGCCAGCGGCCCGAAGCAAGCCCGCCGATGAGTGCGCCGCTCAAGGCACCGACCGCCGCGCCCTGAAGGATGTCCTCTCCATAGAAATCGCCAGTCGCGTCCAGGGCGGCGAGCTGCGGGCGGCAGCCGTCGGAACCGTCATCATAGCCGATGCGGCCCGCCTGCGTCGTAACGCAGCCGGCAAGCATCATCGATGCGGTGAGAAGGGCGGCTGCGCGGGTAAGCGGGTTGCGGGCCATGAATGCTTCATCCCCAGGGCGTTTGCACGAAGGTAACGCGCGGAATGAAAATCGCCTAGGGGGGTATGCGCGGACGTTTATTGCGGGGCGTCGGGATCGGGGCGCGGCAGGTCGCGGAAGTAGGGCTTCACCGTTCCTTGGAGCTTCATGGTCAGCGGCAGGCCGTTGCGGCCGACCGCCTTGCCCATGACGAGGCGCACCCAGCCCTCGCTGACGCAATACTCGTCCACATTCGTCTTCTCGACGCCCTTGAAGATGATGCCCACGCCGCGCTCCAGCGCGGCGGCATCGTGGAAGGGGCTCTTGGGGTCGCTGGCGAGGCGATCGGGCGGGGTGTCTGTCATGCGGCCGTTCCTAACGCATATCGGGCGGTGGGCAAAAGTGGATGATGATTTGACCGGACCGTGCATGGCCTTATGTGTCGAAGCATTCATTCACGGGGCCGCCGCCATGACCGAGAACCGCTTCCGCAACGCCCCCGCGATCCGCGCGCCGCGCGGTCTCGACATCACCTGCCGGCAATGGACCACCGAGGCGGCGATGCGGATGCTGATGAACAACCTCGACGACGAGGTGGCCGAGCGCCCGGGCGAACTGGTCGTCTACGGTGGCATCGGCCGTGCCGCGCGCGACTGGGACAGCTACGAGCGGATCGTTGCCACGCTGAAGAAGCTGGAGGGCGACCAGACGCTGCTGGTGCAATCCGGCAAGCCGGTCGGCGTGTTCCGCACCCATTCCGATGCGCCGCGCGTGCTGATCGCCAACTCCAACCTGGTGCCGGCCTGGGCGAATTGGCAGCACTTCAACGAACTCGATCGCAAGGGGCTCATGATGTACGGCCAGATGACGGCCGGTTCCTGGATCTACATCGGCAGCCAGGGCATCGTGCAGGGCACCTACGAGACCTTCGTTGAGGCTGGGCGCCAACATTTCGGTGGCTCGCTCGCGGGGCGCTGGATCCTGACAGGTGGCCTTGGCGGCATGGGGGGCGCGCAGCCGCTGGCGGGCGTCTTCGCCGGTGCATGCGTGCTGGCGGTGGAATGCCAGCCCTCCAGCATCGAGAAGCGGCTGGAGACCAGGTATCTCGACCACCGCGCGGATGACCTGGACACGGCGCTGGCCATGATCCGCACGGCGACGGCGGAGAAGCGCGCCATCAGCGTCGGCCTGCTCGGCAATGCGGCGGAGGTGTTTCCCGAACTCGTCCGGCGTGGCGTGGTGCCCGACATCGTGACCGATCAGACCAGCGCGCATGATCCGGGCAATGGCTACCTGCCTGCCGGCTGGACGCTCGGCGAGTGGGCGGCGAAGCGCGAGAGCGACCCGGCGGCCGTTTCGGCGGCGGCCAAGCGCAGCATGGTGACGCATGTGCAGGCCATGCTGGACTTCAAGAAGATGGGCGCCGCCGTGCTCGACTATGGCAACAACATCCGCCAGATGGCGAAGGATGAGGGACTGCTGAACGCCTTCGACTTCCCGGGCTTCGTGCCGGCCTATATCCGCCCGCTCTTCTGCCGCGGCGTCGGGCCGTTTCGCTGGGCCGCGCTGAGCGGCAATCCCGAGGACATCGCGAAGACCGATGCCAAGGTGCGCGAGCTCATGCCGCACGACAAACACCTGCACCAATGGCTCGACATGGCGCGAGAGCGCATCGCCTTCCAGGGCCTGCCGGCGCGTATCTGCTGGGTCGGCCTCGGCGACCGCGACCGCATCGGCCTCGCCTTCAACGAGATGGTGGCACGCGGCGAAATCGGCCCCGTGGTCATCGGGCGCGACCATCTGGACTCCGGCAGCGTGGCCAGCCCGAACCGCGAGACGGAGGCGATGCTGGACGGCTCGGATGCCGTGTCCGATTGGCCTCTGCTCAACGCACTGCTGAACACGGCGAGCGGCGCCACCTGGGTCTCGCTCCACCATGGCGGCGGCGTGGGCATGGGGTATTCGCAGCATTCGGGCATGGTGATCGTCTGCGACGGCACGGCCGAGGCTGCACGCCGCGTGGCGCGCGTGCTCTGGAACGACCCGGCGACAGGCGTGATGCGCCACGCCGATGCGGGCTACGAGATCGCGCTCGACTGCGCGCGCGAGAAAGCGCTGGACCTGCCCGCCATCCTCAAATCGTAATGACGCCAGTTCTGTTCCGCTACGACGTGCACAGCCCCTGGTGCTACTTGGCGGCACACCTCATCGAGGCGATCGCGTCCCGGCGCGGCGTGTTACACGAGGGACCAGGGAAGATGTGGCGCCTTCGCCAAGGCCGTTCTGCGCGCCTATTGGAGCGAGATGGGCGGTATCGAGGATCTGGCGCTGCTGGGGCGCCTCGACCCCGCGGCGGTAATGGTCGCGACGGCGGAGGATCGCTGCAAGGCGCAGCTTGCGGCCAATACGGCCGAAGCCATCGCGGACGGCGTCATCGGCCCGCCCGAATTGATCGCCGAAGGCAAGCGGTTCTTCGGCAATGACCGGCTCGATCTACTGAACCGGTTCCTGGCGCTTTAGCGCGCCGTCCGCAGCAGCCCGAGGTCCCGTGCGACCTCGCCCAGTGCGGTGTACTCGGCGCGCATCGCCTGCCCCATGGCATCGCCCACCACAAGGTCGAACGTGGCACCCTGCGCGTCCATCGCCGCCTGGAAGCGCGGCGTGCGCGCGGCCGCCGTGAAGGCCTCCGTCAGGCGAGCCATGCGGTCCGCCGGAACGCCCGGTGGAGCGATCATGCCCCACCAGATGGTGATCGCCATGTCCGTGAGGCCGAGGCTGCCGAGGCCCGAACCCTCCGGCACGGCCGGGTGGCCGCCCGCAGTGGTCAGCATCAGGCAGCGCGCGGTGCCGGCGCGCACGGCAGGCATGGCGCCCACCAGCGAACCACCGAAGAAGGTGATGTGCCCGCCGAGGAAGGCCGGCAGCGTCTGCCCCGCGCCCTGGAATGGCACCGTCGTCATCTCGAGGTTCAGACGGCGCAGCACGCGCTCGACGCCCAGATGCATGACGCCGCCCAGACCCTCATTGCCCCAGGTGTAGGTGTTCGGCTTTGCGCGGATTTCGGCAATCATCTCCGCCAGGTTGCGGGCCGGAAAATCCGGCCGGGCGCAGAGCGCGAAGGGCGAGTAGCCGACCGTGAAAACCGGTGCGATCGCGTCGATCGTGTAGCGCGTGCCGAGCGTGTGCGGCGCCGAGGTGATGGGCGTGTTCCAGACGAAGCCGAGCGTATGCCCGTCCGGCCGCGATTCCAGCACGTGCTGCACGCCGATGGTGCCGCTGGCGCCGGGCCGGTTCTCGACGATGATCGGCTGGCCGAGCGAGTTGCCGATGATCTCCTGAAGGGCGCGCGCGAAGATGTCCGTACCGCCGCCTGGATTCACCGGCACGACGATGCGAATCGGCCGGTCGGGGAAGGTCTGCGCCGCCAGCGGCAGCCAGGGCATGAGAGCGAGTGCGATGATCCAGCGAAACATGCGGGCCTCCTTCGGCGATCGCGGATCGTGGCACGGATCGCGCGACGTATGTAAGCGCGTGCGGGATTGCCTTGATGCGGCGGTCGCCCATACTTGCACGGACAACAAGCAGAGGCTGCCATGAAGCTGATCGACCTGACCCGCGAGATCCACCACAAAGCGCAGCGCCTTCCGAACCACCCGACGATCGAGGTCTATCCCTTCAGCACGCATGACGAGAAGCGCGTGGTGGATGGATACGAATTTTCATCGGCCACGATGGTGCTGCACATGGGCGATCACGGTGGCACGCATGTCGACGCGCCCGTGCATTTCGACGAGACGCCGGGCGCCAAGACGGTCGACGAGATGCCGCTCGAAACCTTCTTTACCGAAGCCCTCTGCCTCGACCTGACGCATGTGCCCGACCGGACCGACATCACGATCGCCCATCTGGAAGCGGCGGAAAAGGCGTCGGGCGTCACAATCCAGCCGAAGGACACGGTGCTGCTCTACACCGGCTTCTACAAGCGCGCCGCCGGCACCGAGGGCTACATCACCGACTTCCCCGGCCTCACCAAGGAGAGCGCCACCTGGCTCGGCAAGAAGGGGATCACCGCCTTCACCGTGGAGTCCGTTAGCCCCGGTCGGCCGGGCCGCAACAATTTCGAGGTGCACCATGTGTGCCGTGACCTTGGCTTCACGCATTACGAAGGTGTGGTGAACCTCGACAAGGTCGTGGGAACGGGCCGCTTTCGCTTCATCGGCTTTCCGCTGAAGATCAGGAGCGGCACCGGCAGCCCGGTGCGTGCGGTGGCGCTGCTCGAGGGCTGAGCACTACGTGCCCACGCTGCGGCGGGGCAGGGCGGAGAGATCCTGGGCCGCCATCCATTCGGGCCCGCCCTGCGCCACCCACAAGGCCGCCGCCAGCGCCGCGAAGCCCCGATGCGTGATCAGATCCGCCTCACCGAAGGTGTTCCGCGCCGCGTTGGCGCAGATCAGCACGCCCAGGTATTCTCCCTGCCAGAGGATCGGCGCGAACATCGAGGAACCGGCGCGGAAGCTCTGCAGGATCTTCACGAAGCTCGCATGCAGGGCCGTATCCCGCAGCAGCATGGGCTGGCGCGTATGCGCCACCTCGCCGGGATGGCCCAGCTTGATGTCGACCAGCTCGTGATACTGCTCGGGCGCGAAATTCACCGGTGCGGTGATCATGTGGTGCTGCCCGTCGGCGGTGCGCATGAAGGCGACGGCCGCGGCGCCGATGGCGGGCGGTGGCGTCTCGCGGAAGGCAGCCGGGCGCAACGCGGCAGAAGGGTCGCCCAGCAGGGCGGGGATGGCGCGGGTGATGCAGTAGAGCGCCTCCTCCGGGCCATGCGCCGCCGCGCCCTCCGCTGCGATCCGCGCGAAGCCTGCCATCTGTTCCATGCTCATCCCCTGAACTTTTCCAACAATGCAGCATCCGGCACCACGCCGATTCCGTTTCCGCCCGGCAGCCACGCCTGACCGTCGCGGAGCAGGATGCCGGGCGATGCCACATCCTCCGTCAGCATGGCATGCGTGACGCTGATCCCCCAGCCGACATCGGGCAGCACGGCGGCCAGGTGCAGCGTGGCAGCGGCCCCGATCGAGGTCTCGGCGATCTTGCAGGCGAGGGTGCTGCGCATGCCTCCTTCGCGCACCAGGCGATCGGCTTCCAGCGTCGGCAGCAGGCCGCCGAGCTTGATCGCCTTCAGCCCGAAGCCGGCCGCGATGCCGCGATGGGCCGCGATGTCGCGCAGGCCGTGCAGCCCCTCGTCGATGCAGATGGGGCAGGCGGTGCCGGAGGCGAGTTCCGCAAGGCCAGCGAGGTCATCATCCGGCAGCGGTTGCTCCAGGTAATCGAGCGCGCCCTCCGGCAGTGCGGCGAGGAACACGCGTGCGGCGTCCAGCGTCCAGGCCATGTTGGCATCGCCCGAGAGATGGGTGTGGGCGCCCACCGCCTCGCGCAGGCGCAGAATGAGGGCCGCGTCCTCGCGCGGGTCGGCGCGCAGGCCGAGCTTGACCTTGATGTGCCGGAAGCCGCGCGCGCGCGCCGCCAGTGCGGCCTCCAGCACCGCCGCATCGGTGGCGCCGCCGATCATCGCGATCGCGGGCACGGCATCGCGCTGACGCGTGCCGAGGAGGTCGCACAGGGGCCGCCCGGCGCGGCGCGCGGCGAGGTCGAGCAGCGCCATCTCTGCCGCGGCCTTGGCCCCCGGATTGCCGCGGATCGCGCGGGCAAGGAGGGGAGCGATGTCGGTGATCGAGACCAGATCCCGCCCTTGCAGCGCGGGTGCCAGGTAACGCTGCGCGACCTCGGCCATGCCGGCCAGGACCTCGCCCGTCATCGTCGGCGCGGCGGAAGCCTCGCCCCATCCCGAGCGCCCTTCGGCGTCGCGCGCTTCGATCAGGAGCGTCTCGGCATGGGTGATCGTCTCGCTGGCCAGATGCAGCGGCACGCGAAGCGGGATACGCAGCGGCCAGACATAGAGCGAAGCGGTCGAGACGGCGATCATCCAAGAAACCTCAACAAAAAGCCCGCCGCTCCAGGGGAGCGACGGGCCTGAAGAAAGCGGCCGCGATCATGGCCGGTGCGCCGGGAGGAACCGGTTGGCCCACACCACTTTCGCGGAGCGAAGCCAAACGCCCGGCGCCCAATGCCATCAGACCGAGTAGTACATCTCGAACTCGACCGGGTGCGGAGTGTGTTCGAAGCGGTACACCTCCTGCCACTTGATCTCCATGTAGCTCTCGATCTGGTCCTTCGAGAACACGTCGCCGGCCAGCAGGAAGTCATGGTCGGCGGCCAGTGCGCCCAGTGCCTCGCGGAGCGAACCGCATACCGTCGGGATGTCCTTCAGCTCCTCCGGCGGCAGGTCGTAGAGGTCCTTGTCCATCGGGTCGCCCGGATGGATCTTGTTCTTGATGCCATCAAGGCCAGCCAGCAGCATCGCCGAGAAGGCGAGGTACGGGTTTGCACCCGGATCGGGGAAGCGAACCTCGACGCGCTTGGCCTTGGGGCTCGTCGCGTAGGGGATGCGGCAGGAGGCGGAGCGGTTGCGGGCCGAATAGGCCAGCAGCACGGGGGCCTCGAAGCCCGGGATCAGCCGCTTGTAGCTGTTGGTCAGCGGGTTGGTGAAGGCGTTCAGCGCCTTGGCATGCTTGATGATGCCGCCGATATAGTAGAGCGCCATCTCGCTGAGGTCGGCATAGCCATTGCCCGCAAAGACCGGCTTGCCGTCCTTCCAGATCGACTGGTGCACGTGCATGCCCGAGCCGTTGTCGCCGTAGATCGGCTTCGGCATGAAGGTCGCCGACTTGCCGTAGCTGTGCGCCACGTTGTGGATCACATACTTGTAGATCTGCATGTGGTCGGCCTGCATCACCAGCGTGCCGAACTTGGTGCCGAGCTCGTGCTGGGACTGCGCCACCTCATGGTGGTGCTTCTCGCCGGCGACGCCCATCTCGATCATGGTCGAGAGCATCTCGGCGCGCAGGTCCACTTCGCTGTCAACGGGATTGACGGGGAAGTAGCCGCCCTTCACGCCGGGGCGGTGCCCCATATTGCCTTCCGGAAAATCCTTCATCGAGGCGCCGGGGCCTTCGATGCTGTCGAGGCTGAAGTGGCCGAAATTGCCGCCCGTGCCGAACTTCACGTTGTCGAACACGAAGAATTCAGCTTCCGGACCGAAGAAGGCGGTGTCGCCGATGCCTGTGCTCTTCAGGTACTCTTCGGCCTTCTTGGCGGTCGAGCGCGGATCCCGGTTGTAGCGCTGGCCGGTCGAGGGCTCATAGATGTCGCAGAACAGGATGAGTTGCGGCTTGGCGCTGAAGGGATCCATGCAGGCCGACGACGCGTCGGGCATCAGGATCATGTCGCTCTCGTTGATCGCCTTCCAGCCGGCGATGGACGAGCCATCGAACATGATGCCTTCCTCGAAGGTCTCTTCCTCGACCGTCGAGACGTGCTGCGCCGTGTGCTGCCACTTGCCGCGCGGATCGGTGAACCGGAAGTCCACATATTCCACACTGTTCTCCTTGATCATTTCCATGACCTTGGAGACGGCTTCGGGGGAATTCATCGCCATGTCGTCTCTGTCCTGTTGCCTGCGTCCCTGTTGATGTTCCTGCGCGGCCCCCCGGGGAGAGCTTCCGCGCAGCCGCCGCTCGCCAGCCAGGGACGCCCCCAGGGCCGGCACGCAGCGAAAGTCATGTCCGCGTCAGACCGCGTCCTCGCCCCGCTCGCCGGTGCGGATGCGAATGACCTCGACGATGTCCGAGACGAAGATCTTGCCGTCGCCGATGCGGCCGGTGCGGGCCGCGGCCTGGATGGCCTCAACCGCACGGTCCAACATGTCGTCGGCGCAGATCACTTCGATCTTCACCTTGGGCAGGAAGTCCACAACGTATTCGGCGCCGCGATACAGCTCCGTATGGCCCTTTTGCCGGCCAAATCCCTTGGCCTCAAGCACGGTCAGGCCCTGGAGCCCGATTTCGTGCAGCGCATCCTTCACCTCGTCGAGTTTGAAGGGCTTTATGATGGCCTCGATCTTTTTCATCGCATCCGTCACATTCTGGCGCAGGCGGATGGACGGCCCACGACGTTTCCCAAAGTGGTCTCCCACGGCGGCCCCCGGCGACGATGCTTGCCGACGCCCGTTGGGCCGGCAGTGTTTTGCACGCGGCGTGCCAGGGGCGCAATCGGTCCGGCGGATGGTTCCGCACGCGCTGGGCAGGGCCGCGCGCACGAAAGACGGGCATCATGCCCGCTGTCGAGGCAGGTTGTGGTCTCGCCCGCACCGCTCCATTGCGCGCGATGGGGGGTGCCCCCATGCTAGGAACTCTCTCCGTGACCGGGACACGCCGCGATGAAGCCGATGAACGACCTCCTTTCCGCCACGGGCACAACGATCTTCACGGTCATGTCCGCCCTCGCGGTGGAGCATGGGGCGATCAACCTCGGCCAGGGCTTCCCGGACTATGACGGCCCGCCCGATGTGGTGGAGGCCGCTGCCGCCGCCCTGAAAGATGGCCGCAACCAGTATCCGCCGATGACCGGCGTGCCCGAACTGCGCCAGGCCGTGGCCGCCGCCAACAAGCGGTTCTACGGGATCGAGGTGGACCCCAACGCCGAGATCGTCGTCACCTCCGGCGCCACCGAGGCGATCACGGCCAGCCTCATGGCCGTGCTCAACCCGGGCGACGAGGTCGTGCTGATCGAGCCGCTCTATGACACTTACGCGCCGACGGTGAAACTGCTGGGCGGCATCCCGCGCATCGTCCGGCTATCGCCACCAAAATGGGAGTTGCCGCGTGCCGAACTGGCCGCGGCCTTCGGGCCCAAGACCAAGGCGATCCTCTTCAACACGCCGATGAACCCGACCGGCAAGGTGTTCACCGCCGCCGAACTCGCCTTTATCGCCGATCTGGTGCAGCGACACGACTGCTACGCCATCTGCGACGAGGTCTATGAACACCTGACCTATGATGGCTGGAAGCACATCCCCCTGATGACGCTGCCCGGCATGCGGCAGCGCTGCCTGCGGATCGGCAGCGCCGGCAAGACCTTCAACCTGACGGGCTGGAAGGTCGGCTACGTGACGTGCGACAGGGCGCTGCAGCCCAACGTCGCCAAGGCGCACCAGAACCTCACCTTCACCACGCCGCCCAACCTGCAGCGCGCGGTGGCGGTCGGCCTCGCCAAGGACGACGCCTATTTCGCCTCGCTCTCGTCCGAACTCGCGGCGCGACGGGACATCCTGGCCTCAGGGCTGGCGGAACTCGGCTTCCACGTGCTGCCCGCCATGGGCAGCTATTTCGTGACGGCCGATATCCGCTCGATCGGATTCGCGGGCGATGACGTGGCCTTCTGCAGGACGCTGACGGAGGAGGCCAAGGTGACGGCCATTCCCGTCACCGCCTTCTATGCGGGGGAGAACCCGCCCAACCACTACGCCCGCTTCGCCTTCTGCAAGAACGAGGGCGTCCTGCGTGAGGCGCTGGCCAGGATCGGCGCCTGGATGGCACGGCGCGCGGCCAGCCAGCAGGCGGACTGCCGGGCGGCGATGCAGGCGGGTTGACGCGCGCGCCGTCGCGGGCCTATCCAACCCGCCGTGCGGCGGTCGTAGCTCAGTAGGTAGAGCGCCAGGTTGTGGTCTTGGATGTCGCGGGTTCGAGCCCCGTCGATCGCCCATCCTTCCCTAGTTGTCCCGGGCTCACCCGCGCCCATGCGGCGCGCCATGGTCGAGCGCGGGCCCCACTGGCGCGACGCCACTTGGGTTGATGTTGCGATGGCTCTCGTAATAGTGCCGCCGGATATGACCGAAATCGACCGTCTCGCGCACGCCCGGCACCTGGTAGAGTTCGCGCAGCCAACCCCATAGGTTCGGGT
>Ga0105047_10005427_pt1 | contig 21913 bp, 24 predicted proteins | sample MAT04_FD_78384 | JGI IMG/M metagenome (GOLD analysis project Ga0105047, IMG submission 78384) | Freshwater microbial communities from Lake Fryxell liftoff mats and glacier meltwater in Antarctica - MAT-04 (megahit assembly) | ecosystem: Environmental > Aquatic > Freshwater > Ice > Liftoff... | reverse complement strand
TTTTGAAGCGACGAGTTCACCCGCGTGGATCAGGGTCGGTGCGGATTTCAAATCCAGCGGAGCCCCTTGATCGCAAGACAATACGACCACCGGCATGGTCCGGGCAATATCAGCGAGCTCATGCGCAGCTCGACCACGAACGAGGTGAGAGAAGGCAAACGCCATGATCGCGTACCAGGACGCACTCTGGGCTTGCTCGTCAGTTATGCGGGAGCTACCTGTGTCTAACAAAATGATCGACTTGGCACCCGCCCGAGCTGCGGCCAGTACTGGCGCGGCAGCGCTCACACTTCCGTCCACCAGTAAGTCACCGTGAAATTCAACTGGGGGTAGTAAGACAGGAAACGCGCTGCTGGCCATTACCGCGTCACTGACTCTGCCCTCGGACAGGGCAACACCTTGCCCGGTGTCTAGATCCGTCGCGATGAGCGTCAAGGGGATCTGCAGCTTGGCGAAGGTCTGATCGGAAATGATCCCTTCGACGTATCCCCGAATGGAGGTGGCAGTTCTTGTTGACTGAGTGCCAGTCAGGCCACGAACCGCTGTGCGCCAGGTCGAGCTGAGTGCCGAGTCGTTCGCGACAGCGTTCCACATCGACTCCAATGAATCAGGCGCAAAGTCAGGTTCGGACGCGTAGATCGCGGCATTGATCGCTCCCGTGGAGGAGCCGACCACCAAGTCCGGGGTGACACCGAAGTCGGTCAGGACCTTGAGCATTCCAACTTGGGAGGCAGTTCGCGCCGCGCCAGCGGTGAACACGAAAGCCAAGGGTCGGGGGAGTCGGTCGAGAATCACGGGTTCACCGGCCGCAGATTCTGGCGCAACGGGCTAGTGGCAGAGATCGAGGAATCACGTGCGTACAGTCCGGGGCGAAGGGACCGCCGGTATTGTCGAACAAGATCAGCTAAGAAAGCCTGTCCAAGTTCATATGATCGTGCTGATGCGGCGATCGTTCCTCGGAAGTCGAGGGTTCCTCCGAGATCGTCGGGTGTAGGTATTAGCAAGACAGGGACCTGCCCCGCAGCGGCAAGTAGTTGATCAGACCGTTGGGAGGCCGCTAAAATGTTGTTCACCCTGCTAACCACTTTGGCAGGCGACGTCGCCACGGGTACTGGTGCTCGACTTCCCGTATCGAGGATGACCATCGCTTGGGCTCCCCGCTCGATGGCCAGCGTTGCGGGCAAGTTAGCGCTGACGAGACCATCGATGAAGGGGCGCCCGCCGATACTGACCGGTGGTAGCACGCCCGGTATAGCCGATGACGCGAGCAGTGCTGGAATGAGTTCGCCTCGGTCGAATGCCTTAGCGTGGCCAGAGGCGAGGTCGGTTGCCACAGCCGCGAAGGGGAGTTCGAGTTCGTTGAAGTCTCGTGCCCGGAAGATCGATGACAACGAGTCACCGACCGCGCTGCCTTGTGCGATTGCCGAGCGACGACTTGTGATTGATCGAACTATTCCGAGCCAGCCATCGCCAACCACTGACTGTAGGTCGAGCTGGCTCCACAGATAGGCGAGGCGATGAACGCTGGAAATGGGGTCTTCGGCGACTATCGCACCGGTCATGGCTCCAGCCGAGGTGCCAATGATGTTCGAAGGCACGAGGTCAGTCTCGGCTAGCGCCTGCAGTGAACCCCATTGGACGCAGCCATGCGCTCCGCCACCGGCGAGTACGTAGTGGGTGTCGGTGGGTAGGCGAGTCGAGAGCTTGAGGAGACTGCGGTGCCTGCCTCGCACCGGCGGGCGGGGTGGCGGCACATGCTTAGGGGCCGCGGGCATGAGTCAAGCCTGACAGCGAGAGGGCTGGTACGCATCTCCTGTCGCTTGGCTGACGCCACGGCGGGCACTTAGCTAGCTTCGAGGAGACATAGCTGCCTCTGCAGGGGCGCGCGGGAACGGAATCAGTTCGTGTTGCGTAGCGTGACCGTGGACAGTGCGACTCGCGTTTGAGCGTTCTGTGGCGGTTTACTGGAACAGCGGACGTTAAAAGTCATCAATTAGTGGTCGGTGGAGCAGATGGTGAACTCAGGGATTGACAAAGTGGGAGCAGCGATCCGTCAGATCGTTGCGGACGGCAACGATCACACTCTTGCCAGTATTCGCGGCGATATCGCTAGCGAGATTGACCATCCTGTTTCTGCTAGCCGTGTTTCGCGCCACTTGACCACCTTGGTCAATGCGGGTGAGGTGTCCCGAGTGGCGCGAGGGGTCTATCGGTTACCCACCGATTCCGAAGAGCCCGCGACACCGGAGTTCGATGGGCCAGCGGCACCAGAGTCCGATCACCCAGTGACACTGGAGTCCGGCGACACCGACGGGCCTTACAAGCCCGAGGTTTCAGACATTGCGGTGGATGTCACGGATCAAGACACTCCCGTATTAGATGTCGAGGAACAGCAGACCGATTCCGACGGGGACGACTTTGACGCTGCTGCACACGAAAAAGAAGAGCTGACTGCTTGGCATGTTCCACCAGTCGAGGACTTTCAGGAGCAGCCAGTGATTCCAGTTCAGCGCTCGTCTAACACTCACGCCGAGGAGGCGCTCGCACCAGCGATCGGCGTTGTGGGGCCGCAATTGCGTGAAGACGCAGTGCTGCGGGAGCAACTGCCCCAGATCCCGGTTAGCCATGTTGTGGCAGCACCTGCGCCTAGCATTCCTGAGACGAAGAAGCCCAGCATATGGGGCAAAATCAAGTCGGCACCCGAGCTCCACCAAAGCCAACTTCGCCAAGTGGGCCCGTACGCTGCCCCCATCTTCTGGATGGTTGCAACTGGGATCGCGCTAGTGGTTCGGGGCACGACAGTTGGCGCCATTGTCGCGGTCGTTGTTGCTGTCCTTTGTGGTGCCTTTTACTGGCGCATGGGTTACCGACGTCACGCGACCGTAAAGAGGCGTGCACGTGTGAATGGGGCAGCGAGTCTTCCTGGGCAGGGGCGCACTGGTTCGCACCGATCGGCCTCTCTGGTGCCACCTCCGAGAAGTGGGAGCAGTAGCAATTTGACCTCCGCCGGAAGATGAGCGTGAATAGCGGGCGAACTCGTGAGCGGTTAGCCCTCGTTGTTGGAGCGCTATTCGCTGTGAGTGGGACCGCTCACTTGGTCAAGCCCGAAATATTTGCACCGCTGATGCCCGAAGCGCTGCCTGCTTCGACTGAGTTGATCTATATCTCGGGTGTGCTGGAGATCGTCGCCGGGTATGGCTTGGCACGAGAACGACAGTGGGCTAAGCCTTTGAGTGTGGGTCTTTTGCTTGCTGTTTGGCCGGCCAACTTCACCCACGCGCGGCGGATCACCAAGCGGTACGGATTGCGCTCAATTCCAGCGGCGGTATCCTGGGTACGCATGCCACTGCAAATACCCATGATTTGGGCGGTCGCAGGTGCGAAGTCTCAAGGTCACGGAGGCACACACGATGCAGCTAGTCCCTTCTCAGACATCTGAGCCACTTGCTGGAGGCGATGCTCAACTTTGCCTGGTCACTGGTGCGACCGGCTACATAGGTGGCCGACTCGTACCGGAGCTACTTGCTGCTGGTTTTCGAGTTCGTGTTCTGGCCCGCCACCCCGAACGCTTACGGGATGCGACGTGGATTGACAGCGTGGAAATTGCCCAAGGCGACTCCCATGATGCTGGTGCCATGGCTCGGGCATGCGAGGGCGTGGACATCGCTTACTTCCTGATGCACTCGTTACAGAGCAAGGGCGGGTTCTCGTCCTCGGAGCGCTCCATGGCGCTCACGTTCTCCGTTGCTGCTAGGAATGCTGGACTCTCCCGAATCGTGTACCTCGGTGGACTGATTCCACCAGTTGATCCAGATGAGCTTTCCGAGCACCTTGAGTCGCGTGGGGAAGTCGGGGAGATCTTGCGCGCCAGTGGTGTTCCTTGTGTCGAACTTCGTGCTGCGGTGATCTTGGGTTCTGGCTCAGCCAGCTTCGAGATGCTTCGCTATTTGACTGAGCGACTCCCAGCCATGGTCACTCCGAAGTGGGTTCGTAACCGGATTCAGCCCATCGCGATTCGCGACGTTTTGGGATACCTGGTCGGCGCTGCCGATGTGCCACTCGAGGTCAACCGCGCCTTCGACATTGGGGGCCCGGAAGTTATGACCTACCTGGAGATGATGCAGCGCTACGCCAGCGTCGCAGGACTGCCTCGACGCATAATCGTTCCGGTTCCGGTCCTGACCCCTACTTTGTCCAGCCACTGGGTGGGGGTGGTTACGCCAGTGCCAGCCACGATTGCTCGACCGTTGGTGGAATCACTGCGCCACGAGGTGGTGTGTGCTGAAAAGGACATCGAGGCCTACATCCCGGACCCTCCAGGCGGCCTGACCACATTCGATCGATCGATCGCTTTAGCGCTCAAGCGGGTTAAAGACGCCGACGTCGCCACGCGTTGGTCGTCAGCATCGACTCCTGGTGCGCCAGCAGAACCGCTACCAACCGACCCGGACTGGAGCGGAGGCAGCCTTTACACCGATGTCCGTTCCAAGACCAGCGAGGTAACGCCGGCTTCGCTGTGGCGTGTTATCGAAGGTGTCGGAGGTGACAACGGTTGGTATTCGTTTCCCCTGGCATGGGAAATTCGCGGGTGGATGGACAGGGCCGTCGGTGGGGTTGGCTTACGGCGGGGTCGCCGCAGTCCCAAGACACTGATGGTGGGGGAGGCAGTCGACTTCTGGCGAGTCGAGGAGGTCGTGCCCGAGAAGCTCTTGCGCCTGCGCGCCGAGATGAAGATGCCAGGACTCGCATGGTTGGAGTTCACTGTGTCGATCGACGAGCATGCCAAGACCGTGTATGGGCAGCGAGCGACGTTCTTTCCTAGAGGGCTTGCCGGACACGCATATTGGTGGGCGGTCTTTCCAGCTCACGGAATCGTATTCGGGTCGATGCTTCGCAACATAACCAAACGCGCTGCGCAGTTAGACCGGATCGAGTTGGAGAACGCCGCGATAGCGGCGCTTCCTGGGGAGATCGGACGACCCGTAACGGAGAAGACTGCTGCCCAGCGTGACTAACGGCGCGAGCGCGCGCCACCAAACCACGAGCTCACATCCAGGATGAAGCCGAAGGCAACGATGAGCAGTCCGAAGCCTGAAACCCCGAAGAATGGGTTGTAGCAGATCGCCCAGGCCAACGTCGTCCATGGCAGCAGTAGGAATCCGATTATCGCGTACCAGCCGGACTGGAATGCAATCGTCATACGATCCGTGAACAGCCAAAGAACGACAATGGCCAACCGGGGGGACAGGAGCGCGAACAGCGCGACTATACAAGGCACCCGATCACTCTAAAGCCTAGTGCGGTCGAGGTCGACAGTCCGGCACCCGCGCGCCGCGCGCGCTACGATCTGGCGTGTGGCCGAATTGGTGTATCCCCCTGTCATCTCGAGCATGCGAGTCGCCTTCAAGGTCCTAGGACTGAAGTTCGACATCACAGGCGCCGAGAACATTCCGACCCAAGGTGGTGCGGTGCTGGCGAGTAATCACGTGTCCTACCTTGACTTCATCTTCGTCGGTTTGACGGCGCAACCTTCAAAGCGACTGGTGCGCTTTATGGCCAAAGACTCGGTGTTCTCCAACAAGGTCTCAGGGCCACTGATGCGAGGCATGAAACACATACCTGTGGATCGGGATGCCGGTGCCGGTGCTTTTGACTCTGCGCTGGACGCCTTGCGCGCCGGGGAAGTGATTGGAGTTTTCCCCGAAGCCACGATCAGCGTTGCGTTCCAAATCAAGAAACTGAAATCGGGCTCAGCTCGCATGGCTGCAGAAGCTGGTGTGCCGCTGGTACCGATGGTGACCTGGGGTGGCCAACGCCTTTACTCAAAGGGAACCCCACGTCAGGCTCGTAGGGGCACCACCATCGGGCTAAATGTGGGTGAACCGATGTACCCCACCATGGCTGACGATCCAGTCGAAGTCACAGCCGAATTGAAACTGCGCCTTGAGGCTTTGCTTGCTGATTCGATTGAGCGTTATCCCGATCAACCAGAAGACGATAACGACCGGTGGTGGATGCCGGCCAACCATGGCGGCACGGCGCCAACTGTCGAGCGAGCCACAGAAATGGAAGCCCAAGCCACTGCCCGACGGCGGGCCGCCCGTGCTGCACGTGAAGAGGAACAGGCATAACGCAGTGGAACTGATCCAAGAAGAGATCTTCTCCGGCTACTCAGTCGATGACATCGACAAAGCCCGCGATTTCTACGCGAACGTCCTCGGCCTCACCACCGAGACACCAATGGGTGCGCTGGCCATTCAGCTCCCCACCGGTACCAAGATCTTCCTCTACCCAAAGGGCGAGGCTCACCAGCCGGCGTCATTCACGGTGCTGAGCTTCCCTGTTATGGACCTTGAGTCGGCGGTGCAGGAGCTCACGGACAAAGGTGTCACGTTCGAGCAGTACGACAGCAAATACATCAAGACCGAGCCCTCGGGCATCGCCCGCGGCAATGGCTACGGCCCTGATATAGCGTGGTTCAAAGACCCGGCAGGCAACATTCTCTCGGTCCTCCACGACGCGACCGAGGTCACTGCCTAGGGACGGCAAATGCTCTGAATGCCGAAGGATCCAGAAGACCTGGCTCGCCGCATTATCTTGGCTGAACCCGAAGCTGGCTCAGCGCCGGTCATCTGGGTGGTTGCGGTAAAGGTCCGCCTCGAAGGGCAACAACGCGATGACCGCAACACCAAGTATCGACATGTCTGTCTGGGTTGACGAGTACCTGGGTCAGGCGAGTCCTGATCTGCTCCGAAACATGATCAAAATGTTTGCTGAGGCGATGATGTCTGCCGAGGCATACTGGGACGAAATCCACCAACATCAACTAGCCTCGTAGAGGCAGTGGTGCACTGACCCTTGAGAGCTGCGTCGCTTGTGGGATTGCCTAATCGGCCGAGCGGTTAGCATAGTCCAGACGATAGTGTCGCAACTGTGACAGTATTCCGCGCCTGTGCGCTGAAGCTTATGCACGGCGGGCGTTGGTGACCGACGAAGTGACGGCGGATGGTCGGCTCATTGTGGGTGCGGATATCCTCACCGAATTGCGCTGGACCTGGACAGGTCGCCGAGGCTGGCTGGCCGGAATCGGTATCAACCTGCTGGTCGGCTCGGCCTATGTTGTCTACACCCACTACAAACCCGGCGCGCCACTTGACGTCACGACCGTCTCGGGCGTTTCTATAGGCATCGTTTTGTTCGTTCTCAGCGACACGATCAACACTAATCAGCTTGGACCTGAGGCGGACCGTGTCATTGCTCTGATGAACAGCGGTGTAGGCATCGTGCGGGTCCTGTTCGTGAAAAACGTCGCGCTGTTGAGCCTCCTGCTGCCGTTGGCGCTGATTCTCTCAGCCTTACTTCGAATAGTGGTGGGAGAACAGCGGACCATCGTCTCAGCGTGCCTGCTCGATCTGTACATAGTTCTTGGCTGGCTCGGCTTCGGAAATATCGCATCGGTACTCGCGCCGTATCGGACGTTTCCGATCAAGCAGCGACTGCGGATGCGCAACACCTGGCTGTGGTGGGTGTTCGTCCAAGCCGTTCCGTACATCATCTACTTCTTGCGGGCATGGATCATTCTGGCCGCCCTGAATGAGATTCTCAGACAGTCTCTGCACAAGGACCCCAAGGATGTCCTCGATGCGGTCCACGCTGTTGAAGGCCTTTTGGTACTCGCCTTGAGCTACGGCTTCTGCGCGCTGTACGGACGGTCTGCCAACAACCGCTTGAAGCAGGACCTGGCCAAGCAGCGCTGACTTGCCAGTGATTTCGGTTTGGTTGTTCGTGATCTCGGGTTGCTAGCGGGGGCTATTGCCCGCCCCCAAGCGTCAGCGTTCGGCCAAGATGTCTACCCGCAGATGCCCGAGAAGATCGCAGCCCTGGTAGAAGGGATCAACCGGTTCCACCCGCTCGTCGATGGCTACAAAAGCCTGAGCTGGGTCTGCACGGTCGTGTTCGCGCTGCCCAACGGACTCACCTTGTCAGCGCCGCAAAAGGAGATCGACATGGTCATTCGGGCGATTGCCGATGAATCAATGGACCTGTTCGCTGGAGCGGTGGACCAGCGCGCACCTGAAGTAGCCCCTTGGATCCGCTACCGGGGGTGCCACAAGGAGGCTGTCAGGATCCCGACAAGTACCTCCACGTTAAACATCATGCCCGGATTCGTACCCTCGCCTAACCACTGGTATTCGTTCTTGACAGGAGCGAAGGGGCCCTTGCCGGCTAGTTGGCAGCAGATCACTTCGATCAATGCTGTGCAGCCTGGTGACTATTTCCTCTTCACCTCTTCACCTCTTCTCCCTATCCACCGCCAGGCGATCCGTTCGGATCGGCGTCCTCGCCCACGAGCGCTAAGGGGCATTTCGTCGGGCACGCCGCGATCGCGGCTGGACTGCCTGTGCAACTCGCAGATGGCTCCTACGCCCTGCGAGTGTTCGACTCAACTAGGGCAACGAACGCCACCATCGGAGGGCACGGGCCTTTCGACACCAGGCACACCAACCCCGCCAACATCAACTTTTCTGAGTTAGGAAACGGCACGATGCGCCTCTACACAACAAACGGAGCAGTGACCTCGGCCGCCTGGTCATTCGAAGCCGGCGGACCCTCCATGAGCGGCGTTCAAGTAGCCGTCGGACGGGCACTCAACTAACTGGTGTCAACCACCAGGCCGACGTGGTCGACTGCGGGTACTCGGACAACCCTGAGCCGGTGATCGACGAGGTGGGTCGATCCATGTTGAACTCAGCCTGCTTCATAACTTAGCGGATCGCACCAGCGCTCGCGCCGCCGTCGGATTGGCCACCGCCCCAACGGATAGCCGCAGCCCTGACGCGCCTACGGGTTGTCTGCCATAGCTGCGGATGGGCCACCATCAGGTGCTCATTGTCAGAAGCGCTGGCGGAGTTTGAAGAGTGACTTGCGGGCCTGTTTGCGGTTGTGCGGGTCTGGGTCGTGTTCTGCTGCTGCAGCTAGCACGTCGCCTACTTCGTGTCGATCAAGTCGCCAGATACGGCCGATCCGGTCAGCGCGGGTGGTGGGGGTTTCAGCGTTCAGCCAGGGTTCAACGGAGTTGGGGCCGAGTGTGGCGAGGGTTTCGCTGATCAACGTTATCCAGCGGTCGTCGTCGAAGGATTCGAGTGCGATGTTGTCGATGTCCTGTTCGGTGCCAGCGATGAGCGTCCACGCGTCTAGACGGTGGTGTACTTCTTGGTCATCGTCGCCGGTTTCTGCGGCGACGGCTGCCAGGGTTGTTGATGTTGTGGATTCTCCACAACCGATGAGGGCGCGCAGCGCCACAGATCGTGTGACCTCCGACGGTGAGCGCAGCGCGTGCCTGGTGATCGCGGCCCGTTGGGCGGGTCCAGTGTCATGCATCCATTGGGTCAGTTCGTAGGCGGCATTTTCGCCGCTCCTGTTGGCGGCGATGGCCAGCACTTTGACCGGGTCGTCGCCTTCTACAGCTTCGACAAGCGGGGAGTTGCCGTGTCTGGCTGCCCAGGGCTGCAGGAGTGCGAGCCCCAGGCTGGTCAGATCTATCTCGGCGGCGATTGATTCCGCGCCGGGGAATTCGCTTGACCCATCCCCGGAGCGAAGTGCCCGAAAGTGGGCTGTGATGAGGGCGTCATGGCTGCGTATGAGCGAGCCCGTGGGGTTGACTGTGACGATGCTCAGCTCCTGCATAAGGTCCAGACTGGACAGAACACCTATTTCGCTTGTGGCGTTGATCATGGAGTACTCGGTGGGCGAGTCTTGGTAGAGGTCGAAGGTTGCGCGGAGCCGCTGACCGGCGATGCCGAGGGTGTCGGCCAACGTCATGGGTTCACGCATTTCGTAGAGGTCCAGCAGGGTCGCCTCGGTACAGAAGGCACCGAACTTCATGATGTTGGAGTCACGGCTGCGATGCCAGCCCCGGTCAACGCTTGCCTTCAGGAGGGCAGCGACGGCAGCGACCGGGTCGCCTGCAGCACTGCGCGCCTTGAGGGACGCGCGAATGATCGTCTTGCGTTTCGTTATGAAACCGGCGGCAGTGGCCAGCCCAACGATGTCCATGAGGTGGCGCAGTTCCTGAGTGGATTGGGTCTTAAACGTGCGCTCACCGATCACGGGATCGAACTCATCGCCTGTTTCTAGCAGCTGTACAAGTTCACGCCCAACCGCCAGTGGGAGGTTGCCCTTTGCCGTGAGAGTGACCCCATCACCAACATATCGAGCGAGCTGCGAGACCTGCTCGAAGAGCCGAGACTGGCGGGCTTGCCTTTCACACTCGGCTACAGGAGCCGCGGTGAGGGGAAGGTAGTCGTGTCCAACGATCTTCATGCCGGCCGTTATCGTGGGACCGCCTATCCTGGCGCGTTCAACACTGGACAGCTGGTTGTACTTGCCGGTGGCCCGGTTCAGGCGGCGCTGGGCCTCTGCCCCGTCCATGACGTCTGTGAGGTCAACACCCATCGCCGTCATCATGCGCCGACTCGGCCCCCAGCGACCCTTGGTGCCCATGGCTGCAATGAATTGCGCCTCCAGGGTGCGGGCGTACTCGGCGAGCTGAACGCCGGGCTCAGAAAAGTCCGCGCCCGGATGATCATCGGCCACCGTCAGGAACTCGCACAACGCCGTCAGGACGCAGGGAAGTTCCTGATCAGCGAAATTGCCGTTGCGCGGCAGCGCCCACAGCAGCAGTTCCTTGACGACGACGGGAGTCCAATACCAGCCTCCACCGGGATACCGTGCCCGGATACTCAGGACCTGATCAAGCTCGTCACGCCAATCACCTGGCCCGGTCCTTTCAAACACCCACTCAACAAGGGGGGAGACTTCCTCGTCGGACCCGCTTGCCATCATCTGCACCCCATGACTCTAACTTGGCGGATTGACTTGGGCGCTGACGAGGACCACCTTGCCGGAGAGCCGGCGGGCTTCTATTTCCTCGTGGACCCTGACGGCGTCGTCGAGACTTCTGACATTCGGCGCCGGAATCCAGAGGCTGCCCGCGGCCACACCGGCAGCGACCTCTGGGATCTGATCGTAAGCCCGCACAGGGTCGGCCCCTGAGAATCTGACGCCCAGGGAGGCTGCGCTCATGTCGGCGATGGTCACCACACGCGCCGGTCCGCCGGCGAGCGTCACCGCTACCTCGAGCACCCCAGCGCCCGACGTGTCGAGCACCGCGTCGACGCCGTCCACCCCGCTAAATCGAAGGCGCTCGACGAGGTCAGGCCCAGCCGACACCGCAGTGGCACCCAAGCGTTCTATTGCCTCGCCTTGTTCGGGTGACGTGACGACACCGATCACAGTTGCACCTCGCGCCATGACCAGTTGCGTGGCCAGCATTCCGACCCCACCAGCCGCCCCAAAGATCAGCACAACCTCGCCCCGTTGCGGAACCAGTTCGCCGACGCAGCGGGCGGCAGTTTCGGCGATGGTCGGCAAGGCCGCAGCGACCTCCCACGAGAGGTCCGCCGGCTTGGCGAACCAAGGACGCAGCGTGCACTGCTCGGCGTAGGCGCCGCTCGTGGCCCCGCCGAATACTGCGTCACCCACCGATACGCCGGTCACGTCCTGCCCTACGGCTTCGACCACCCCCGAAGCGTCGATACCTGGCGTCACCGGGAACGCGTCGGGAAACACCTGCGCGAGATCACCTCGCCGGCGCTTGAGGTCGATCAGGTTGACGGCAGCCGCGCGTACCCGAATCTGCACCTCGCCGGCTCCCGGGACCGGTGTCGCCATATCGACGACCTTTAGTACGGACGGATCGCCGTATTGGTCGAACTGGACTGCTTGCATGTGTGACTCCTGGGTGGCTGGACAGCGCCGAGGACATCGGCGGCCTATCGTTCTATCGGAGTATCAACTCTGGTCATCCGATTCGTGTGGAATCTACCAGGCTGTCGCATTCTCCTGAGAATCTGATTGCCCGGCCACTACGTCGAAGATCTCGATCACTGCGCGTACGCCGAGCCACGATGGTCTGACCAGTGAGGGGATGACTCCGTACATTGAGTACTGTGCTGGGTCTCCATCGCCTCAACCCGCACTGATCGCGCGCCGCGAAGGCGAGATCAGTTCATTCAGATCAGGAGCAACCGGGTCCTCGGTCTGATCTAAACCGCGGGGCGAGGTCGATCAAGGCGCATCACGAGGCAGTCGTCGTTACCGAAACGACGCGGTCCAACTACATAAAATCCACACCGCCTATAGAACTTGATCGCCCGAGTATTCGACTGCACCGGATCGATCAATATCGACGCCACTGCTGGATCAGCGAAACAGGACTCAATCGCGTGGCGCATCATGACCGTCCCGTTGCCTTGGCCAAGGTTGGCTGCCTCTCCGATCCAGATGTCGATGGCCCGAAAATTTGGCGGGACTTCACCCCAATAATGCGAGTCCTCAAGCTGCGGGTCGATCACTTGGATCAGGCCGATCGGGCGGCCATCCAATTCGGCAACGAAAGTCGTTCCCCACTCAACCTCCCGCTCCAAATCGGTCTGCCAATCGGTTACATCATCGTCTCCAGTCGCTGCGATCACGGGGGTTGCGAATCCCAATTACTGAGCAGCTCAGCATCGTCCACGGTTGCCTCCCGCAAGGTGATGTTCATGGCCACCACTCTGTCACCAGCGACGGAAGCACCTCTTCGCGATGCGTTAGGAAGAGGATCTCGCCATGACCCACGGGGAGATCAGCAAGAGCCAAGTCGAGAAGCCCGCCACGCGCATTGCGGCACGAGTCGAGGTCGCCAGGACGCTGCCAGAAGCAATGACCGGCAGGGCAAGCCCCACGAAGGCTGCGGTCGGCGACAAGCCGGTGTTTGCCGACATCGCCAGCCTGCCCCAGCCGCAGCGCGGCATCGCCGAAGCGGTCGATGCGCTGGCGGCCAAGACGCTGCCCGGCCTCCAACGCTGCGTGAAGTGGGGCATGTCGTACTACGGCGTCGGCGACGGCCGGTGCTTCAGTTGCGGCGGTTTCGCAGGCCACGTGAAGCTCATGTTCATCAATGGCGCGGCGCTCGAGCCGGTACCGCCGGTGACGCCGATAGGGATGGGCAAGGCGACCCGCGGTGTGGATCTGGAGTCCGTGGAGGACCTCGACGAACGCCAAATTGCCGCATGGATGGAACAAGTCGCGTCCGTGCCGGGTGTCGGGGGCAAGAAGCGTTGAACCCGAAGCTTGCTGTCGAGGCAAGCGGCATCGGAAGAACTCATGCGGGGTGGCTGCCCAACACAGCAGAATTGAGGGTGGACCTAGTCCGGCAGTCTGGCTTGCTCCAGGTATTGGGCACGAAGCTTTGCCGGTGCAGTGCAGATCCAGGCGTCTGTGATTAGTTCCAATAGTTCGACTTGATCGACATTATCCAGGTCGATGAGCACGGCTGCGTAGTTGTTGAAGTGCTCGATGGTGAAGACTGCGCGTGAGCTGGACCCCAGGATCGCTTCTTTCTCGCCCAGGTCTTCCACGTTGACCCCTAGCAGGGGGCCGTTGGGTCGGGGTGAGTCCCCCCAACCCTTGATGTCGGCCTTAGTGAAGGGCCGCATCCAAATGAAGCCTTTGCCGCCCACGGCCCAGGTCTTGTTGCCATACCGCGTGGTTTCGCAGACATCGGGGAAGGACTTCGCAATAGCGTCCACCGCCTCTGTCGCTTCTTGCCATCGACGTACTTCCTCAGGATCTGTCACGGTCGTCATAGGGCTAGTGTGGCGCTGATCGGACCGAGTTCTAACTCTTGCAGACCTTTCCGCCGAATCTGGCAGGAGCCCGCATCCTCGGCCCTACCTCCGGTGGGCGCTACGTTTGGGCTGCAACCCAAGCTTGGGGCCGTCAGGTAGTTTGCGCGCATGCGACTAGCCCTGATTTCTGGCAGCACGCGGCGCGACTCAACGAATACTGCGGCCCTGCTCGCGGTTCGAGACCTCATGGCCGAGGGTACTGCCGCGTTCTACGAGGGACTCTCAGACTTACCTGCCTTCAACCCCGACGACGACAGGGATCCGCTACCCGACGCGGTTGCAGAACTGCGCCAGCTGATCGCCGACAGCGATGCTCTCCTATTTTGCACACCTGAATATGCCGGGACGCTGCCCGGTAGTTTCAAGAACCTCCTTGACTGGACAGTCGGCGGATCTGAGATTGGTGCAAAGCCTGTCGCCTGGATCAATGTCGCGGCGGCCGGGCGGGGCGACGGTGCGACCAGCACGCTCGCTGCCGTTTTGAACTACGTCGACGCCGCCGTGATCGATTCCGCGTGCCAGCGGATTTCTATCGGCCGCGCGGACGTCGATCATGACGATCACATCGAAGACGCCGACATCCGAGCGAGACTCGCAGACGTGGTAGCAGAGCTCGAGGCTAGCCTCGGCGTGCCCTTTTCGGCTTGATCGAGCACGTCAATGGCAATGCCGAATCTGCTGGAACTCACTCCAAACGTGACGCGGCTTACCTGGTCTCGGAAGCTGAGTCCGGTGGGTGGCAAGAACAGCCTCCTCTTGCGTTCGCCAGCCAATGCCAGCAGCCAAATGCCGGTTGGATGTCGTAGAGTTGGGGAGTGGCCATTTCCTTGGTGTTCGGGTCCGAGTCCGGATTTTTCGGGCGGTCCAAGACTCACCAGCAGGCCCAACGAAGCGCTCTAACCAGGTAACAGCCACACCAATCGGCAAGAATCGCCAACATGGCGATACAGACTCCCGACGCGCAGATTGACATCTATCAACCGGACTCGTCGTCCAAGATCGGTCTAATTGTTGCGTCGCTAGCCCTTGGCAGCTCGTTTCAGCCGAATTTGCTGACCAGAGCCACCCGCGATCAGGCGATCATCACAGGTTTGAGCACCGCTGCGGGCTACGCAGTGGGCACTTCCGGTGGTGCGCTATTGCGCTCCCTTGGTCGGCATACTTTCGTTGGGGATTCAGTGGTGTTCGAGTTGGCGGCGGCCGGAATCGGCATTGCCACTGTCGCGAAGCTGCCGGCCCGCGAACATGAGGCAGATCCACGAGCTGCTGTTCGACTTGCGGGCGGGGCTGCGGCTGTCATCGGCGCAGCGGCTGTCACGGACCGACTTGTGACTGCTCTAGCAACGAGGATTACGGGTCGAGCCCGAATCGGGGTGACCGCTGGCGTCTCACTTGCCTTGTCCGGCGCTGTCTATTTTGGACTGCGGACAACCAAAGCAAGGGTCGGGGCAGGGTCCAGGGATTCCGACGGCAACATCGTCTTCTTTGAGGATTCCAATCGTCAGGTCAAACCCGTCGAATCGCTGCTCATCGCCGGTGGTGTGACTGGGCTATTAATGGGCCTGGGTTTCGGTGAGTCCTACGTTGCTCGCGCTGGTTCCCGAGCCGTGTCGAGGGTCTTCGGTGGAGACCCGGCTGACCACCGGACTGCAGGCCGGGTGGTCGCATTCGGCGCGTCTGCCATCGTCATCCGATATGGGCTAGCCAAGCTGGTAGCCAAGCTGACCGAGGCCGGCGATGAAACGGAGGTCGCTCATGGCGAGCCACCTGCGCTACCTGAGGTAACAGGCAGCCCGGCGTCGGGTATCCCATGGTCGGCCCAAACCCGGGAAGGACGACGCTGGCTCAGCGGTGTGCTGAGCCCGTCACAAATCACCGAGGCCATGACCGAAGGGGCAAAACAACCGATCCGGGTCTATGCCTCGCTGGACGCCGCTGACTCGGAGGAGGGTCGAGCTGCGCTGCTACTGGCCGAACTTGAACGGACCAACGCCTACGGCCGCTCAGTAATAGCGTTGTTCTCACCTACCGGTTCTGGCTATGTCAACTACGTGGCGACAGAGACTTTCGAGTACCTCACTCGCGGCGATTGTGCTAGCGCCGCGATCGAGTACTCCGTGTTGCCTTCGTCGTTCTCCCTGCAGGCGGTGCCACTGGGTACTCGCCAAACACAGTTAGTCGTTGAGGGAGTGGCCAAGCGGATTGCAGCAATGCCTGCACCGGATCGTCCGAGGTTCGTCCTGTTTGGCGAGAGTCTTGGTTCCCAGGTGAGTCAAGGTCTCTTCACCGACCAAGGGGTGGCCGGCCCGCGACTTGCAGGTCTAGACGCGGCAGTGTGGATCGGCACACCATCGGCAGGCAAGTGGCGCAAACAGCTGTGGGGGAGCCGCTCCGTTGCAGATGTCCCAGCAGTCGGTCCGGGACCGGCATATCTGCCACGATCAATTCGCGATTGGCACGAGCTTGCCGAAGAGGATCGTTCAACAGTCGAGTTCTTACTACTGCAAAATGGCGACGACCCCATTCCGAAGTTCGGAGAGCAACTGCTTTGGCGGAGGCCTGATTGGCTCGGCCCCACCGAGTCCCGCCCGCTCGGTTCTCCAAGGGGTACCCGATGGCTTCCTGTCGTAACCTTCGTGCAGACATTTGTCGACATGCTTAACGCCCTGACTCCGACTCCGGGGGTCTTTGCACAGGGTGGACATGACTACCGGGTCGAGATTCCTGCCGCTATTCGGGAGGTCTGGAAGTTCGCTGCTACCGATGAGCAGATGAACAAAGTCGGCCAAGCGCTACGCGAGCATGAGCTGCATTGGGAGACGGTACGAAAGTGGGACGCGGCCGAGGCGGAGACTGATCCGCACAAGCGTGCGAAGGCCGAGGCCAAGGTAGAGAAGACGGTCTCGCAATGGGTGGGCCAACCGATCGATGCCAACAATCCCGAGGCTGAAGTAGACAAGCTCATTAGGTAATTCGGGCTATTGCAGCTATTCTGGAAATCCAACCTTGAGCGTAACCTCTTGAGCGAACCTCGGCTGAGTTTGAAAGTGCTAGAACCTGACTCTCGCCACCGTCTCATGCGCGTCTCACACGATTCACGACGTTCATCGTTGGCTGAGCCCGCCGCCATTGCCGCAGGCCACCATTAATAGCAACGATGAAGGTTGAATAATGTCTGTCCAGACACCCATACCCAATACCGACGTGCCCGAAAATGCATCTAAGAAGCCTCGCCACCGCCAACTGCGAGCGACCTTCGAGTCTCTCGGTGTTCCCGTGACTCTCACCGAGTACCTCCCCAAGCAAGGCATCAACGAGCGCTTCCCAATTCAGGAAGCCACGCTGCCGGACTCCCTGGCGGGCCGTGATGTGCTCGGACGCGGGCGCACAGGGTCAGGCAAGACCCTTGCGTTCTCGCTGCCCGTGGTGACGCGACTGGCATCTCAAGGTGGCCGTCGCCAACCGAAGGCGCCTCGCGCAATTATCTTGGCACCAACCCGGGAATTGGCCAATCAGATCCATGCCACGATTGAACCGCTTGCCGAATTGCTTGGCCTGCGCACAGTCGTAATCTACGGCGGAGTCAGTGCGGCTCCCCAGATCTCAGCGCTACGACGCGGCGTTGACATAGTCGTCGCCTGCCCCGGACGACTGCTCGATCACTACCGCAGCGGACTACTCGAATTCGACAACGTATCGATCACTGTGATCGATGAGGCTGACCATATGGCTGACCTCGGCTTCTTGCCAGACGTGCGCACGATCATGGATGGCACACCAGCGAACAGCCAGCGTCTGCTGTTCTCAGCGACCCTAGACCGTGACGTCAACACTCTTGTCAAGCGCTACCTGACCAACCCGCTGACTCACAGTGTCGATTCGGACAAGGCTGAGGCTTCCTCGCCGATGATCCACCACGTGCTCCACGTGGACTCCGGAGACCGCTTTGCTGTAATGGCTGATTTGGCGATGGCGCCAGGTAAGACGATCATCTTCACTCGCACGCGCCACGGAGCGATCAAGCTCACCCAACAGTTGACCCGTCACGGGGTAGCCACCGTCGACCTCCACGGCAACCTCAGCCAAGCGGCACGTGCTCGCAACCTGGCTGCATTCACTTCCGGTCGCGCCAACACTCTTGTCGCTACCGACATTGCGGCCCGAGGCATTCACGTTGACGACGTGGGCCTGGTCGTACACGCCGATCCGCCAGCCGAGCACAAGGCGTACCTTCACCGTTCGGGCCGTACCGCTCGCGCAGGCGCCGCAGGAACTGTCGTCACGATGATGACCGGCGCCCAAACCCGTGCCGTTCGCGACTTGACCAAGCGGGCAGGTATCAATCCGAGGACTACGCGGGTGCGCCCCGGCGACGAACTGCTTAACGAGATTGCTCCCGGCGAGCGAGTCGCAACGGCATTAGCTCCAGAGCCGCGCAGCGAGAAGACTTTTGAACGTCGCGAAAAGACAACGCGAGGTCCTCGTCGATCGGGCGCTTCGCGGCGAACCGTCCGCAATGAGCGGTCCAGGGAAGACAATTCCCAGCAGTCCACCGGCTCACGCAATAGCGGGAAGCAAAGCAACCAGTCCGGCTATCGCGGAGGTTCGCGTAAACCGAACGCAGATGCCGGCAGTAGTGCGGGTCGCTCGCACGGACGACGAGAGTCAGCGCAAAGCCGCTAGGCGGGCTAGACCGAGCCTGGCAGTCAAGGGAGAATACAACTATGAGTTCGACAACCGCTCCTGCCATCAAAATCATCAACCTGACTGAACCGCGACAAACGCCGGAGATGTCAGTGGCCTACACCACCGTTGAATCCCCTGTTGGGGACCTGCTGTTGGTTGGTTTCCAGAAGGACGAGAGCCTGGTGCTGACTGGGCTTTACATGGATGGGCAACGGCACGGCATCGGTGTTGGCGATCTCTGGTGCCGCGACAACGATCTCTTTGGTGGTTTGAGCGAACAGTTGGGCGAGTACTTCGCCGGCACGCGCAGAACCTTTGACGTGACGATCGCAGCGGCGGGCACCGACTTCCAACTAAGGGTGTGGCGTCAGCTGGCCGTCATCGAATACGGCGAAACGATCACTTATGGCGAGCTTGCTGCTCGCGTCGAGGTCCCTGGAGCGAGTCGCGCGGTGGGAACGGCCAACGGCCACAACCCGGTGGCAATTGTCGTGCCGTGCCACAGGGTGGTCGCCGCTGGTGGGGGACTTGGCGGCTACGGTGGGGGACTCGCCCGAAAGCGCCAATTACTCGATCTCGAGGGAGCTTCAGCCACACTGAAGATGTGAGCTCAACCAACATCTTCATTCTCATTCGCGATCCGCGGAATCGTGCGAAATTCAAGAATCGCGTGAGCCGCAAAGCAATCGAGAATCCGCGCGTCGCTGACCTTTATTGGCGTTGGCGAGATTGGCATGCCCAACGCCGCTAGCCGCGCTTCGGGGTGAGCTTGTCCAGCCAAGGCTCGATCTTGCTGACGATGAAGTACTCGATCACTTCTTCTGAACCATAGGCCTCGGCCCCATTAGCCGTGAACGTCACCTTCAGCACAGGTCGTTTCAGTGGTTCCTTACTGGCACCCGGCAGGTCAGGAGTGAGGGTTTGTTCCACGCTTGAAATGCGGTCCAAGGGAATAGTCAAGACTGGCCGGTCCTCGCGACTGGCGAACAGCAAATTGGTTGAGGTCAACCGGAGTATGCCGAACATGCTCCTGTTGTTGGACAGATGACCGACGGATTGCTCGTACTCGTCGGGACCCATGGGCCCCAGCACCTTGTTTGCTTGCTTTCCGCTGGTGCCGATGACAAATTTGCTGACGATGAAACCGACTAGCCACACAATCAGTAGTAGAGCCACGATCGCAATGATGATGTACACAAAGATCTTCACAACACGACGTTAGTGCCAGACCTAGGGCGCTCGCCACTCCATCAAGACGACGTCGCGCCAGATCCCGGCCATCGGACCGTAGGTCATCAGTCCCATTCGCTCACGTATGCCGATTTTGCGGAAGCCAGCCTTCGCATGCAGGCGAAGACTGGCCTGGTTCTCAGGAAAGATTCCTGCTTGGACCGACCAGATACCTTCTTCTGCGGCTTCCAGTTTCAATGCGTCGAGTAATGAGCTACCCGCTCCTTTGCCGCGCGAAGCGGGATCGACGTAGACACTGACCTCTACAAGGCCTGACAAAGAGGGTCTCGGCGAGACCTGCGCGACTGCCAGCCAGCCCTGAATTCGGCCCTCATGGTCACTGGCGACCAGCCGAGGTGATGTGCGAAAGGTGGCATCCCACCAAGCCCAGTCGCCTGCGGAATCTTCGAATCGAGCGTGACCGGTATCGATGCCGGACTGGTAGATCGCGACGATCGCCGGCCAATCTGCCTGCGTCGACGCTCTGATCACGGGTCCGATTGTATCGCCGGATGTCGTGGGCCTGAGCTAGTTCCAGCCAGCAGATTCCTCGAGTTCATAAGCGAGTTCTAAGAGCGTCGCCTCCTGTCCAAACGACGCGTCGAATTGAACTCCAATCGGAAGACCATCGCTACTGACTGCCAGGGGAAGAGATATCGCCGGGTTGCCTGCCACGTTCTGCACAGCGGTGAACGACGCGTAGCGCAACAATCTCGTCAGGTGAGTACTGAAGTCGACCTCGGGGCCGAAATAGCCCAAAGGCGGGGGAGCGTGAGACAGGACAGGGGACACGACTACGTCCCAGGCTGCAGTTGAGGCCGCGTACTCATCGCCGAATCGGCGTAGCCGAAGCATTGTTCCCGGAGTTCGGACTGCCACGTGTTTGAACAGTCCGCTGAGTCCGTTGGTGAACGGTTCGAGTTTGGTCCGATCGAAGTCGGGGCCAAATGCTCGCTTGCCGCCGATGCCGATGGTGAAGGCCAGGGCTGCCCAGTATCGCAAGAAATCCCGCCCGAACTGCTCGGTGATTGGGTTGGCAATCAACTCAACGTGATGACCAAGGGCAGCACAAGCCTTTGCTGCGTTGCGAACAGCGGCTTGGACGTCGGAAGAAACCGGCAGTCCTGGCAGGCCCTCGCTGACGACCCCGATCTTCAGACGCCGACCGCTAGGTGCCTTGATGTGTCCTATCGGCGGTAGCCGTGGGTCGATCTTCTCCATTTCAGCGAAAAACAGCGCCGTGTCACGAACACTGCGGCTCAGGATGCCTTGTGCAGATATCAGCACGGGAAGGTTCTTCATCGCTTCACTGTCGGCGACACGTCCGCGCGATGGTTTGAGGCCAACCAGGCCACAAATCGAGGCCGGGATACGGATTGAACCGCCACCATCGTTTGCATGGGCAATGGGAATCGCGCGCGCGCCAACCAAGGCAGCAGCTCCACCGGATGACCCACCAGAGGAGAAGTCGGGATTGCGCGGGTTGCGGGTTGGGCCGCACGCCAGCGATTCGGTCGATGCTGTTAGCCCGAATTCGGGCATTGTGGTCTTTCCCAAGATAGTGAATCCGAGCTCTTGGAGGTTCTTGACGAACTTGGCCTCTGACCGTACCGGTCGACTGGATGTGGCTCGGGAGCCGAACCTTGTCGGGGCATCAGCGAGGTCAAGGTTGTCTTTGACGAATGTCGGGATCCCAGAAAAGGTACCGTCAGATGGAAGGGGTTGGGGAACCCAATAGGCAACGGCGTTGAGGGCCTTCTGAGCGCGCACAGCCCGCGCCGTTGCGGCCGATCGCAGTTCCTGCGCACTGACAGATCGCCTGGCCAACGCCCCAATCAGTCCCACTGCGTCGTGATCGCCTAATGCGTCATCGCTGCTTACGTCGATGGGTTCGGCCATGGCTAGATCTTACGACCGTCGAGCAAATATTGCCCGAGTGAAAGGTGGCACCACCCAAGTAGGGGTAGCCCAGGTGGGCGAGTTGCGGCTATCAGTCTAAGGAACGCCCTCGGGCACGACGATGAGATCTGGGTGAACCTTGCTTACGTGCCGGGTGTTTCTACGGCTAACCTGCAATCGGCTGCTCCCTCCACGGGGGTGGCCCAGTTGTTTGGCCTGGTTCCGCTGAAGAAGAAGAAGAAAAAGAAGAAGAAGCCCGTAAAGAAACCGGTGAAGAAGCCGACCCCAAAGCCGACGCCCCCGCCGAAGCCGAAACCAACAGCGACGCCGACCCCCACGCCCACCCCCACGCCCACCCCCACGCC
>Ga0105047_10005426_pt1 | contig 21914 bp, 26 predicted proteins | sample MAT04_FD_78384 | JGI IMG/M metagenome (GOLD analysis project Ga0105047, IMG submission 78384) | Freshwater microbial communities from Lake Fryxell liftoff mats and glacier meltwater in Antarctica - MAT-04 (megahit assembly) | ecosystem: Environmental > Aquatic > Freshwater > Ice > Liftoff... | reverse complement strand
TCCCCTTCATCATCAACTTCTGCTACAGCATGTTTAAGGGCAAGAAGGTGCCGAACGACAATCCTTGGGACGCCACGACCGTCGAGTGGGACACTCCTTCGCCTCCCGGACACGGCAATTTCACCAAGGAAATCGCCGTTTACCGCGGCCCCTACGAATACAGCGTGCCTGGTGCCGAAAAGGATTTCACTCCGCAGACTGAACCTCCGAAATCCGACAAACCGGCGACCTCGCCCGCGCATCTTTCGTCGGCGCCTGCCCACTCTCACTAGCTGCCGTTCATGCAAATCCCTCACGAAGTCACGGCCCGTCCCGATACGGGTCTCTACAACGCCAAACTCGGCATCTGGCTCTTCCTCGCCTCGGAAGTCATGCTCTTCGGCGGCCTCTTTTCCGCCTACATCTTCCTCCGCATGGGTTCGGATGACGGCTACTGGCCGATGGGCCTGCTCAACGTTCCGATTGGCACGATGAACACCGCGATCCTCATCGCTTCGTCCGTCACCGTGGTGCTCGCGTGGGCCGCGCTGAAGATGCGCAACTGGGCGCAGTACAAGCTCTACATGGCGATCACGATCATCTGCGGGATTATCTTCCTCGCGGTGAAGCTGACCCTCGAATGGCCGGAGAAATTCGTCCACTTCGGCGCCTTTATTAAAAAAGACAAATGGGCGCAGTATGAGGCGTATCTCGGCAACGAGCATCTGGCGAAAAAGGGTCTCGCCCCGCGGCCTGAGATCAGCGGTCACTTGGAAGCCGTCGAGGTGACGGTGGCGCCGGAGAAGAAAGCCGACTTCGACGCGTTCCTCGCCAAAAACCATCTCGTCGCGGAAGCCGGTCACGATCCCGCGCATCCGGTCATCATCGTGAAAGGTGAGCACCACGGCCCGAAGCCCTCGGTCGCGGAAAAGCTCGTCCGTCTCCCCGGGGTGAAGGCCGTCGCCTACGAAGTCCAGCTCGACGCCGTCAATGCCGAACCGGCCAGCCCCGACAACGAGCGCCCGCACTTCATCCCGCGCAAGCGCAGTGACAAAGTCGCCACGATCAAGGCCGAGGACATCAGTTCGTGGAGCGCCTTTGCGCCCAAGCACAGCCCCTACTTTGCCGTCTATTTCACCATCACCGGCTTGCATGGATTGCACGTCCTCGCGGGGGTGCTCGTCTTCATCTATTTCTATTTCTTCGGGGAAAAACTTTACCGCAAGAACCCCGAACACATGGCGAACCGTGTGGAAGTGAGCGGCCTGTTCTGGCACTTTGTTGATCTCGTCTGGATCTTCGTTTTCCCAATCTTTTATCTCCTCTAACCGCATGAGCGACCACCAACCCGCCGTCACTGCCGAAACGCCCACCGCGCCGCACGACCACGATCATGCCCACGACGTCAGCAAACACATCAGGGGCTACCTGATCATTGGCGCATTGTTACTGGTGTTCACCGGCATCACCGTCGCGCTGGCCTACGTGGACTTCGGTTCGCATTCCGCGAACGTCGTCGTCGCCATGATCGTCGCCACCTTCAAAGCGGGACTGGTCGCCGCGATCTTTATGCACCTAAAGGGCGAAAAATGGACCATCTGGAAGTTCTTGCTCTTCACTGTCTTCTTTTGCGCGGGGCTCTTTTTCCTCACGCTTTTCCATTACGCGGATCCGATCTTCGGCACCAGCCACAGCACCCACCACTAAACAATGTCACTCCGGGCCTTCCACGTTCTTTTCATCATCCTCGCCATCCTCATGGCCGCGGGTTGCGCGGGGTGGGCTTTCGCTAATGGCGTCGCCCCGGCTTTCGGCATTAGTTGCGCAGTGGTCGCCATCGGTCTCGTTCTCTACGCTGTCTATTTTCTCAAAAAAACGAAGAAGCTCATCCTATGAAACCCTCCGCGTTCTCTCGCGCGCTGGCGGTGATTTTCGCTGCCGCGCTCGTCCACCTTCCTGGCACCGCAGCGGCCTGCACCGCCTGCATGGGAGATGCCAATAGCAAGACCGGCCCCGCCATGAACGCCGCCATCTTTCTTATGCTCGGCTGCATCGGTTTGATGCTTGGCTGTGCCGCCGCCTTCGGCTTCTACCTCATGAAGCGCGCTAATGCTCCGCTCCCTCCGCACGCCGAATTCGCCGGCATGAATCAACCGCAGGAGGATCTCTCTTAATATGTTCAATCTCAACAAAGCCGCGGGCATGGTGCCAAACGCGGCCGAGCATGGCTACCTGGTCGATCACATGCTGGAAGCCTGCCATTGGTTCATGGCTGCGCTCTTCGTCGGCTGGTCGTGCTACTTCGTTTACACCATCTGGCGCTTCCATCGCTCGCGGAATCCGAAAGCCGACTACCACGGCGTGCAGAGCAAAGCCTCAGCGCACTTGGAGTTCAGCGTCGTCCTCATCGAAGCCGTGCTCCTGCTTGGTTTCGGTCTTCCGCTTTGGGGCAAGCGCGTGACGGGCGATCAGTTTCCCGCGGGCGACGACGCGATCCGCGTTCACGCCGTCGCCGAGCAGTTCGCGTGGAACTTCCACTATCCCGGCCCCGACGGTATCCACGGGAAAAAACGCGCCGATTTCATCAGCGGCAGTAATCCGCTCGGCCTCGACCACAACGATCCGGCCAGCAAGGACGATCTTATCTCGAAAAACGAACTCCACTTGCTCAACCAAAAGCCGGCCGTCATCGAGATCACCTCGAAGGACGTGATCCACGGTTTTCAGATCCAGCACATGCGGATCAGCCAGGACGCCATTCCCGGATCAAGGATTCCGGTGTGGTTTCGCCCGATCCGCGCCGGTGAGTACGAACTCGTTTGCTCGCAGCTTTGCGGCGCGGGCCACTTTGCCATGCGCGCTCTTTTGAAGGTCGAGGATAAGGCTGAGTTCGACGCTTGGATGAAGGAGCAGACCGATCTTCAGCATCCGCCAACCGCCGCCGCCCCGGCACCAGCAGCCCAGTAAGCCGGCCGGGTGCCGGGCGCTGACCGCACGGTGCGGCCAGCGGGCGCTCCTCCCGCTTCCGATCCGCCCGTGAATTTTACCGAACTCCAACAACCCGTCGCCCACGTCTGGCTGGCGCGTTACGCGAAGCTCGTCGTTTTCGCGGCCTTCTGGCTGATCTTTACCGGCGGTCACACCACCACCGCAGGCGCCGGCATGGCGTTTCCGGATTGGCCGCTGAGCAATGGCTCGCTCAACCCCGACGGCTGGTTGACCGACTTTTTCATGCTGCTCGAACACGGCCATCGGCTTACCGCTGGTCTGGTGCTGACCATGGTCACCGTGCAGTTCATCTGGATCGCCCGCGTCCGACGGACGTTGCCAGATGCAGCGTTCGCGCTCGCGCTCTGGGCCCTGGTCGGCGTGCTCGCGCAAGCTGTGCTGGGTGGATTGCGCGTGGTCCTCGATCCGCAAGGCATCGCGGCCTCGTCCGCACAGGTCGCCACCACCTTCCGCGTGCTGCACGGTTGTTTCGCCCAAGTCGAACTTTGTCTGGTCGTCGCCCTCGCGGCGGTGCTTTCGCCGGCCTGGCCGCGGATCAAATCTACGCCAGCCTTCCGTAACATCTCCCGACTCGCGTGGGTGGTTGCGGGTTTGATTTTTGTGCAGCTCATCGTCGGCGCCACCATGCGCCATCTCGGCGCCGGTCTGGCCATTCCGACCTTCCCGCTCACGCCGGAGGGCGGCCTGATGCCCGCGGTTCACAATGTCTTCGTCGATCTGAACTTTACCCACACTCGTGTTGGCGCCCTGGTCGTCACGATTTTCGTCGCCTGGCTCACCGTACGTGTTCGGCGCCAGGCCAAGGGCGAACCGCGCCTCCTGCGTCCCGCGCTGCTGCTGGATGGTCTGCTGGTGGCGCAACTGGCCCTCGGCATGTTTGTCATCTGGCAGCAAAAGCGATCTCTGGAATTGACCACGCTGCACGTCGTCAATGGCGCCGCCCTTCTCGCCACCACGGTGCTGATCGCCGTGCGCGCCGGTCGCGCTCCGACTCCTTTCGTCTCCACGCCGCACACCGCGCCGCAACCTTTAGCCGAAGCTCTACTATGAATCGCGTGACCTCTGAGATGGCCGACGCCATGGAATTGCCCGCCACTCAGATCGAGCCCGGTTTGATGAGCGATATTTTTGTCCTGACCAAGGCGCGCCTCAGCCTGCTCGTCATCATCACGACCTTCGTCGGCTTCTGCATGGCGTCGGGCGCGACTCTCGACTGGCTGCTGCTCCTGCATGCCGTCGGCGGCACCACGCTCGCCGCCGCCGCCGCTGCGGTGCTCAACCAGTGCCTCGAATCCAACGTCGATCGGCTCATGGAGCGCACCCGCCACCGCCCGCTGCCCGCGGGCCGCATGAAGCCCGGGCCGGCGCTGGCGCTCGGCGCGGGGCTCGGTATCGCCGGCGTGGTCTGGCTCGGACTCGCGGTGAATTCCCTGAGCGCCACGCTCGCCGCCGCCACCATTTTGATTTATATCGCCGCCTACACGCCGCTGAAACGCTGCACTTCGCTCTGCACCATTGTCGGTGCCGTCGCCGGGGCGATCCCGCCGGTCATCGGCTGGGTCGCGGTGCAACCTTCGTTTGGTCTCGGCGCATGGGTCCTCTTCGGCATCCTTTTCACCTGGCAGATGCCGCACTTCCTCGCCATTGCCTGGATGTATCGCGACGAATACGCGCAGGCTGGCTTTATCATGATCCGCCGCGACGACCTGAGCGGCTGCGTGACCGCGATGCAAAGCCTGCTCTACACCGGCGCCCTCATCGTCGTCACCCTCATCCCATTTTATTCCGGGATGAACAGTTCCATCTACCTCGGCGGCGCGCTCGCGCTTGATGGCGTGATGCTCTTCTTCGCCGTGCAGTTTCTCATCGAACGCGACCGCGCCAGCGCCCGCAGCCTTTTCTTTACCTCGATCTTCTTCCTGCCGCTCATCCTTGGGCTGATGATTTTCACCAAGCTGTGAGGACCCGGCTTTATCCAGCGCTGCTGCTCGGCGCGACGTTGTTCTTCGGGGGCTGCAAGGAACGCGCCGCCGTAGAATCCCTTCAGCCCCTGCCCACGCCCGCGGTGCTGGCGAAACATTGGACGCTCCCCGACTTCGAACTCACTGAGCGAAACGGCCAGCCGCTTCGTCTCGCCGACCTGACCGGCAAAGTCTGGGTCGCAGATTTTTTTTACACGACCTGCCCAGGCCCGTGTCCCATGCTCACGAGCCGTTTCAGCGACGTGCAGAAGGCGCTCGGCAACGAGTCCGAAGTGCGGCTCGTTTCCATCTCCGTCGATCCCGGAAAGGATACCACCGATGTCCTCAAGCTCTACGCCGACCGTTTCAAGGCGGGCGACCGCTGGCTCTTTTGCACCGGAAATAAAGACGCCATCTACTCCCTCGCGCGCGACGGTTTCAAGCTCCCTATCGCCGACGCGCCGGCCGAAGGCGGCATGATCACCCACACCACGCGCCTCATTCTCGTGGACCGCACCGGGACCGTCCGCGGCTTCTACGAGGGCACTACCGAGACCGGCGTGCAGGAGGTCGTCCGCGACGTCCATCGACTCCTCGACGAAAAGTGATCCGCGCCTCCCGCCCATGACCGTCTCCGACCTGCCCGCGATTAACGCCAGCCTCAACGCGATGAGCACGGGCTTCATCCTCGCAGGCATCGTCTTCATCAAAAACGAAATGAAGTTTGCGCACATCCTTTCGATGTTGAGCGCCCTCCTGACCTCCACGGTGTTTCTCGCGTGCTACCTCACGTATCACTATCTGAAGGCGGGCCACGTCACCTACTTCACTCACCCCGGCTGGCCGAAAGTTCTCTACATGGTGATCCTTTGGACGCACATCCCGCTGGCTGCTCTCACTGTCCCTCTGGTCTTCATGACCGTCATACCTGCCTTCCAGGCCCGCTACGACAAACATCGCCGCCTGGCCGCATGGACGTTCCCGATCTGGCTCTATGTCTCGGTGACGGGCGTGCTTGTATATTTCATGCTCTACGTCTGGTTCCCGCCGATACCGTTGGCGGGCTGAATCCGAAAAATCAGAGCATTCTGTCCGGAGTCGCCCGAAGGTCTCACCGCTTGGAATGGTTCGAGGCCCCCAAGAATTCCTACAACCCCGCATCCTCCGGCGGGAGGAAGACGCGGAAGCGGTTTTTGTCGATCGCCTTCATGTAGGCTTCGTGCGGAGTGACGATGCCCTGCTGCATGACGCTCCAAATCGCGTCGTCCATGAATTGCATGCCCTGACTTTTTCCCGCGACGATTACATCCTGCAATTTTTGCGTCGCGCCTTCGCGGATGATTGCGGAGACGGCGGGGTTGCTCACGAGGATTTCGTTCACGGCGAGGCGTCCTGTGCCATCCGCCTTTTTTAAAAGGAGCTGCGCGACGACGCCGCGGAGCGAACTCGACAGCATCGTGCGCACTTGAGCCTGCTGGTCGGACGGGAAAACGTCGATGAGACGATCGACGGTTTTGCGGGCGTTGTTCGTGTGCAGCGTCCCGAACACGAGCAGACCGGTCTCCGCGGCGGTGAGGGCGAGCTGAACTGTCTCAAGATCCCGCATCTCGCCGACGAGCACGATATCCGTGTCCTCGCGCAGCGCCGCCTTCAGCCCGGAGGCGAAGGTCGCGGAATGCTCCGGAACTTCCCGCTGGGTGATCACACTGCGCTTGTGATTGTGGACGAACTCGATCGGCTCCTCGACCGTGATGATGTGCTTCGTGTAGTTGGAATTGATGTAGTCGATCACGGCCGCCAGCGTTGTGCTTTTACCGGAACCCGTCGGACCGGTGACGAGGACGATGCCGCCCCGGAAGCTGGCGAATTGCTTGACGATCGCGGGAATGCCGAGCTGGTCGAGCGTCATGATCTTCGTCGGGATGAGCCGGAAGACCGCGCCGTAGCCGGAGCTTTGCTTCAAAAAATTGCAGCGGAATCGCGAGGTCTCATCCATCTCGTAGGCGAAGTCGAGATCGCCTTTTTCCTCGAAGCGTTTCCAGCGTTCCGGGCCGCTGATTTCGCTGAGCATATAGCCCGCTTCCTCCTCGGTCACCGGTTCCTGGCGAATCGGCACCACGTCGCCGTGACGCCGGATTTTTGGCGAGCGCCCCACGGCGAGGTGCAGATCTGACGCGCCGGCCTCGATGAGCACCTGGAAAAATTGATCGATGTATGCCATGCGGCGGTGTGGCCTTTAAGCCTTCAAATGCTGGGTCATGCGCGGCTTGTCCTCGGCCCGCCCGAACGCTTCTTCCTGGGAGATGAGGCCCTTGTCGTAAAGATCCATCAGCGATTCATCCATCAGTTTCATGCCGAGTTTTTTCCCCGTCTGCATCACCCCGGGCAACATGAAGGTCTTTCCCTCGCGGATACAATTGGCGACCGCAGGCGAGTTCGTGAGCACCTCCATCGCCATGACGCGGCCTTTCCCGTCGGCGCGCGGGATGAGCTGCTGGGTGACGATGCCGCGCAACGATTCGCTGACCATGATGCGGATCTGATCGCGCTGCTCCAGTGGGAAGACATCGAGCACGCGGTCCAGGGTGCGCGCGGCGCTGCTTGTATGCAAAGTGCCCAGCACGAGATGGCCGGTTTCGGAGGCCGTTACCGCGAGTGAGATCGTCTCGAGGTCGCGCATTTCACCGACGAGGATCACGTCCGGATCCTGTCGCAGACAGCCCCGCAGCGCGGTGGCGAAAGATTCCGTGTGCAGGTGGACCTCACGCTGCGTGATCTGGCAGCCTTTCGGCTCGTACACAAATTCGATCGGATCCTCGAGCGTGATGATGTGGTCGTGCCGCGTGCAATTCACCTGTTCGATGAAGGCCGCGAGGGTGGTTGATTTTCCGCTGCCGACCGCGCCGGTCACGAGGATCAGGCCATTGTGATATTGCGTGAGGAGCTTGAGGTTGTCGGGCAGACCCAGCTCATCCATCGTCCGCACTCGGGCATTGATGATGCGAAAGACCAGTTCGTAGCCATGGCGCTGGCGCACGACGCTGCCGCGGTAGCGGCCGAAGTCATTGGCGTAGGCAAAATCGACATCGCCCATCGCATCCAATTTTTTCCGGTGGTCCGGGCTCAGCAGCATCAAGCCCATGCGCTCCGTCTGCTCCGGCGTCAGCAGCGGCGCATCCGGCCAGATCGGCTCAAGCACGCCGTTCCGCCGCCAGATCGGCTGGGCCTTGGCGCCGAGATGGACGTCCGAAGCGCCGGATTGCTGGCCAACCTGCAGATATTGATCGACGTGCATCGGTGCGCCGACCGCATCGCTCGCGACGGTCATTTCAGGGAAAAATTTGGTTGGGAAAGCGCTGCCATACCTGCTCGGAAGTTGGTCTCTCGCGGTAAATAAATGCAATCTTAAGTTTGCCAAAAGCGGACGCGAGCCGGCGCCCGCGCTCGACCGTCCTTAGCGGTGCAGATCTCCCTGAGCCTGGCGTGTCGCGATGTAGTCGGTGACACGCTTCCGGGCCCATGCGGTGACCGCTGGCCGGGCGAAATCGAGGACCATTTTCAGGATCCCGAGCAGCATGCCGGCCTTCCCGGCCTTTTCCAGCATGGGCTCCGCCGGTTGGCGAATCGTCATCGGTTTACTCTTCGTCGATCGTCCGGGCGAAAATCGCGCGAGAATCAGACCCGCGAGCGCCGCGCCGCCGAGCCAGGGCAGGGGACCGCGCTTGAAGGCTTTCTGCGCGCGCGTCGAAAAATCGAGGTTGCTCCGCAGCGCCACGGCGTTCTCGGTGACGAGTGCGCGGGCGCGGGCAAGTTCCGCGATCAGAGCGGCTTTGTCGTGGTCTTGAGCCATTCCTGGTCCTTTTGAAGTTCTCCGAGGGTGAGGGGGAAAAACGGCGCGCTGAGTTTTGCCTTGGCGGTCAGCACCAGCACGACCGCACCGAGGAAGTGGAGCAGCGCCGCGCCAAGCAGCACCCAGATCCACGCGTTCCCGCTGTCGAAGGCGAGGGCCACGAGGAAGACGAGCGCGAGAACCAGGAGGAAGTAACCGAAGGTGACGGCGATCAGTGCGCCCAGCGCCAAGCCGAGAATGACGCCGCCGTGGATGGCGGCTTCCTTGCCCTCGATTCCTGCGAGCTTCAAACGCGCCCGCAGGTAGCCGAGTTTCGCCGCGAGCAGCGCGGATACGTGCCCGAGGATTCCCGCTGCTTCCGCCGCGTGCGGTTCTTCCGTGATCGGCCCGGCCATGCGCCAACCTTTAGCGGCGGAACAGGAGCCCGAGGACGAAGCCCGCGGCTACGGCGGTGAAGACGGCCTTGGTCGGATTCCCGCGGATGTAGGCTTCGCCATCTTCCTGGAAAGTACGGACGCGCTCACGGGTCTCGCCGTAAGTCTGCTCGGCCTTGCCGCGGAATTCCCGCGCCCTGGTTTCGGCAGTGTCGCGAAACTCGCGGGCCTTGGCCTCGGCGGCCGTGCGCAGGTCGTCGGCGGCATGTTTCAAATGCTCCTTGGACTGATCGACGGCTTCTTTGAGATGCGACTTGGTGACATCGACGGCTTCCTTGGCGTGGGCCTTGGCGCTGTCGAGATTCGAGTTGGGTTGGGTTTCGTCGGACATGGCGATGGTTTTATTTGTGGGACGGTTGTTAAGATGCTCCGCGCTGTCGTGGGCGGCGAGGATTCATCGGATTCGCGAGAGGAGTGACAGTTGCGCTTAGGCCGCGCTCATTGTTCGCGAAAAATAATCCGCGCTTTGCCGAGGTCGTACGGTGACAACTCGACCTCGACCTTGTCGCCGGGGACGATGCGGATGAAATGCCTGCGCATTTTCCCCGAGATATGAGCGAGCACGAGCGCGCCGTTCGGGAGTTGCACCCGGAACATGGTGCCGGGGAGCACATCCTTGACGACGCCTTCGGTTTTGAGTGCGTCTTCTTTCGCCATTGCGGGGAAAAGATGCGAATGCGGCGGCGTGAATGCAACTCCGCAGTGGCGACGGATGGCTAGCTCTGCGCGACCGGCCGCGGCGGCAGGGGAGAGGTGTCCGCGTACTGCGTGGGATCCGCCAAGCGGGCGAGTGCAAACGCTTCGCGCCGCTCGACGCAGGTACCGCACGCCCCGCAGTGGATGTCGCCGCCCTTGTAGCACGACCAGGTCTGCGCGAAATCGACGCCGAGGTCGTGGCCGCGCCGGGCGATCTGCGCCTTGCCCATCGTGATGAAGGGCCGGAGCAACTCGACCTCCGCATAAGTCCCGCTCCGTAGCGCCGCGTCCATGGCTTGCATGAAGGTTTCGCGGCAATCCGGATAAATGGCGTGATCGCCGGCGTGCGCGGCGATGACCAGGCCGGCGGCGCCGCTGCTTTCCGCGTAGCCACCGGCGATGGCGAGCATGATGCCGTTACGAAAGGGCACCACCGTTTGTTTCATTGTCTCCTCTTCGTAGTGCCCATCGGGAATCTCGCCGCCGGAGGCGAGGAGATGCGAGGTGAAGAGTTCGTTCATGAACGAAAGCGGAATCATCTGATGGGCAATGCCCAGCTTCTCGCAGTGGCGCGCCGCGAAAGGGATTTCCCGCAGATTGTGTTTCGAGCCGTAGTTGAAGCTGACGGCGCCGACGACTTCGTGAGTGGCCCGCGCATCGTAAAGGGCGGCGACGGAATCCATCCCGCCGCTGACGAGGACTACGACTTTCATGGTCTCAAGTCGCACGCTGCCGGCCTTTGCCCAGGGCGGCGGCGGGCGGACGCTTGCGCGGGCGATTCGGGTGTTCCGCATCCACGGTCACGCTGATCCCGCCGCGCGGCGAAAACTCGCCGTGCACCAGCGCGTAGCGTGGGCGGCAGGCGGCGACGAGATCGTCGAGAATGCGGTTCACGATGGCTTCGTTGAAGGAGCGCGTGTTGCGAAAAGACGCGAGGTAAAACTTCAGCGACTTCGTTTCGATGCAGAGCTGGTCTGCCACGTACTCGATGCGGAGGTGCGCGAAGTCCGGCTGGCCGGTCACCGGACACATCGAGGTAAACTCCATGCACTCGAAAGTGATGAGATAATCGCGCCCGGCGTTGCGGTTCGGAAAAGTTTCCAGAATCGCGACGCTGGGTTCTTCGGGAAACTTGGCGGGATGGCCGAGCAGAGTCAGGCCGGATGATTTCTTGGTTTTGCTCACGTCGATGATTTGGGGCTGGACCGCAGTGTGGCGGGCCGCGGCAGTTCCAGCAACGGAACACTCTCCACCAAAACTCCACGACCCCGCGCGGGGCGTTATTCGCCGATGATCTTGATCAGCGCCCGCTTGCGCCGCAGCCCGTCGAATTCGCCGTAGAAAATCTGCTCCCACGGCCCGAGATCGAGCTGCCCGGCGGTGATTGCCACGGTGACTTCGCGGCCCATGATCGTCCGCTTCAAATGCGCGTCGGCGTTGTCCTCGCCGCCATTGTGCCGGTACTGGCTGTGCGGTTTTTCCGGCGCGAGTTTTTCCAGCCACACCTCGAAGTCCTGATGCAGCCCGCTCTCGTCGTCGTTGATGAAAACGCTCGCCGTGATGTGCATCGCGTTGACCAGGCAGAGCCCTTCGCGCACCCCGCTCTCGCGCAAGGCGGCCGCCACTTCCGGTGTGATGTTCACCAGTTCACGCCGCCGCGGCAGCTCGAACCAGAGTTCTTTGCGAAAGGATTTCATAGGCGGATCGCCCAAAGGATCGGCGCACCCGCGCCGCCCTGGCGAGGTAAAACTGGGGGCGCGTTCCCAGCGAAGCCGCGTCGAATGGAGCGTGCTTAACGATTTCGCCGAATTTTCGGGCGCGGGGCTTGCCGCTCCCGGTCGCGCCTCCTACACCTGTGCGCCGTATGAGCCAATCTCCCCGCGCTAAACTTTTCGTCATGATGGTCCTGGAGTTCTTCATCTGGGGCGCGTGGCTGCCGCCGCTCTTTCACCTCATGGGTGCGGAGGATGGGCTGAATTTCACCGCCGGCCAGCAGACGGCTATCGGGAGTTGCTTCGCCATCGCCTCGGTGCTCGGCATCTTCTTTTCAAATCAATTCGCGGATCGCAATTTCGCCTCGGAGAAATTCATGGCTTTCAGCCATCTCGTCGGCGGCCTGGCCGTGGGCGCGCTCTATTGGGTGAAGGATTTTCCGACGTTCTTCGCGCTGCTGCTCATCCACTCGCTCTTCTATGTGCCGACCATCTCGGTCGCCAATTCGCTGGCCTTCGCGAACATGAAAGACCCGGCGAAGGAGTTCGGCATCGTGCGCATGGGCGGCACGATCGGCTGGATTCTGGCGTCGTGGCCGTTCTTTTTTCTGCTCCAGGGCAAGACCGGTGCCGAGCAGATCAACGCCGAGCGTCTGGCTTTCCTCGTCGCCGGCATCGCCTCGCTGCTGCTGGCCGCGTTCAGCCTCACACTCCCGCACACGCCGCCAAAGCGCGCCGTCGCCGGCACGGAGGAAAAACTCGCCTGGCTCGAAGCGATGAAACTGCTGCGCGTGCCGTTCATCCTCGTCCTGTTCATCGTCACGTTCATCGACGCGACGATTCACAACGGCTACTTCGTCACCGCATTCAGCTTCCTCGCCGATGTCGGATTTAAGGGCGAACACATCATGCTCATCATGAGCCTCGGTCAGGTCGCGGAGATCGCGACCATGCTCGTGCTCGGCACGGTGCTGGCGAAGTTCGGTTGGCGCACGACGATGATCATGGGCATCCTCGGCCACGCGGCGCGCTACGCCGTCTTTGCCTTCTTCCCAAACAATCTGCCCGTCCTCGTCGTCGTCCAGGTGCTCCACGGCATCTGCTACGCCTTCTTCTTCGCCACCGTCTATATTTTCATCGACGCCGCTTTCCCAAAAGACGTGCGCGCGTCGGCCCAGGGTCTGTTCAATTTGCTCATCCTCGGTCTTGGCGATCTCGCGGCGAAGTGGCTCTTCATCCCGCTCATGAATTCGTGGAAGGTCACGGTCGGAACCGGCGAGCAAGCGAAGGTGATGATCGACTATCCGAAGTTGTTCCTCGTGCCAGTCGGTCTCGCGCTCTTCGCCGCGGTGCTGCTCGCCCTCGCTTTCCGGCCGCCCAAAGAAATCTCCGCGGGGGGCCTCGCCGCACCGCCGCATTAGGCGACCCGGTGGGACGCGCTCCTGCGTGGCCCTGATCACGGCCGCGCGGGAGCGCGTCCCTCCGGGGATTCTTCCGCGGTGCGGAGTTCTTCGGGCACCCTCCCTTCGGCGCGCAGCGTCCGCAGACTGAGCGCAGCGTGGCGTTTGGCGAGGCGCCGGCCGTGTTCGTCGTTGACCAGTGGGCAGTGGAAAAAGGCCGGGGCGTCGAGTCCGAGCGCGCGATAAAGCAGGAGCTGGCGGAAGGTGCTGGCGATGAGGTCAGCCCCGCGCACGACTTCGGTGATTTGCATCGCCGCATCGTCGGCCACGCAGGCGAGTTGGTAGCTGGGAAAGTCGTCTTTGCGCCAGACGAGGAAGTCGCCGAAGTCGCGCCCGGCTACTTCGCTTTGCTGGCCGCAGGCTCCGTCGGAAAAGGAAATCGTCCCGCCGTCGGACACTCGGAAACGCCAGTTCACGCCAGCTCTGGGAGTTTCGGATTTCCCGCCCGCAGGCGGGCGGCAGATGCCGGGATAGACCGGTTCGTCCTCACCGGGATGTGGCGCCGTCAGCGCGCGCCGCACGTCCTGCCGCGAGCAATTGCAGGGATAGATGAAGCCGCCGGCCCGCAGTTGTTCGAACGCGGCGAGGTATTGCGGAATCCGCGCGCTCTGATCGTAGGGGGCGTGCGGCCCGCCCATGTCCGGCCCTTCGCTCCAGCGCAGGCCAAACCAGCGCAGATCCTCGATCATCGCCGCGACGAATTCCGGTTTGCAGCGCGGACCATCGAGGTCGTCGTTGCGCAGGATCAGCGTCCCGCCCGCGGCGACTGCGCGCTGCTGTGCGATCCGGAACGTCCGCGCGTGGCCGAGGTGAAGATGGCCGGTGGGGGAGGGAGCGAGGCGTCCGCGATACGTCCTGGCTTCGGTCGGCATGTTGATTTACCGCAGAGGCGCAAAGGACGCAGAGAACCGCAGAGGGCTGTCCTGCTTCTTTCCTCGGCGCCTCTGCGGCAAAATCATCGACGACTATTTTGCAACCGGCTTCAAGTCCTGGTCATAGACGACCACCTTCCCGATCTTTTCCAATGCCGGCTGAATCTCCTTGGCCTCGCCGACGATCACCACGGCGACATTCTCCGTGGTCAGATACTTCTTCGCCAGCTCCTGGATTTTCGCCGGGGTCGTTTCAGCCATCCGGCGCGCGTAGGTTTTGTAGAAGTCGCCGGGCAGATCGTAGAGGTCGATGTCCTGCACGCGCTGCGCGGTGCGTGAGCTGTTTTCAAGGCTGAGCAGGTAATTGCCGACATTGTACTGGCGCTGCAGCGCAATCTCCGGCTCCGGCGCCGCTTCGTCGCGAATGCGGGCAATTTCCTTGAGGATTTCCGTAACCGCGGGAGCCGTGACGGCATTGCGCGTTTCCGCGGTGGCCTGAAATGCACCGGCGAATTTTTTGTAATCGAAGGCGCACGAAGACCCGTAGGTCCAGCCGTGTTTTTCGCGGAGGTTTTGGAAGAGGCGTCCACTGAACCCGCCACCGAGCGTGGAGGTGAGGACATTGACTTCGGGCAGGTCGGGAAAATTCCGCACCGGTCCTGTCGTGGCGACGATGATGTTCGATTGCACCGAGCCGGGGCGATTCACGAGATGGATCGTCAGGCCCTGGAGTCCGGGCGGGGTATTTTTCGCCGGCACTTGGGATTCCCCACGAACCCAGCCGCCGAACGCTTTTTGGATGAGGGGCAGGATGGCGTCGGCCTTCACGTCGCCGACGATGGCGAGCGTGGCGTTGTTGGGCAGGAAATGCGCGCGATGAAACGACGCGAGGTCTTCACGCTGGATCGCTTTCACCGTGTCGGGGGTCAGGTAGTCGCCGTAGGGCAGGGCGCCGTAGATCACCTTGCCAAGGAGCTTGGAAGCGAGGCTGTCCGGCTCCTGTTTTTCTGCTTCGAGCGAAGAGAGGGTCTTGCGCTGGAGCCGGGTGAATTGATCCGCGGGAAAGTTGGGATGCAGCACGGCATCCGACAACAGATCGAGAATTTGGTCGGTGTATTTGGTCAGCCCGCCGGCGGAGACGGAGATCGCATCCGCACCGGCCGCCGCCTCGACGCGCACCCCGATGGAATCCGTTTCCATGGCGAAGGTTGCAGCGTCACGCTTCTCGGTGCCGCGATTGAGCAACCCGGCGACGAAGCTCGCGGTGCCGGTCTTTTTGCCATCGAGGAACGAGCCGCCACGGATGACGAGGCGCAGCGTGACGGTAGGTTTGCGATCGTCTTCGATGACGAAAACCTTCAATCCATTGGGCAGGGTTTCGGTGCGATATTCGGGGAACGATGCGGCCGGCGCCGGATCGGGTTCGGGCTTTTTCGTGCGATCGATGGCGCCGAAGGCGGGCAGGGCGACGGCGGTGAGAAGAGCAAAGGGAAGAGCTTTCATCGGATGAAAAAATGGAAAAGTGGAGAGGTCTATTTTGCCGCCGGAGGGCCGGGCGCAGGCTTTTTGACAGCGGCCGGATAGCGAAGGACGAAGACGCCTTCCTTGGTCAGATATTGTTTCGCGACGCGCTGCAGATCTTCGCGCTTCACCGCAAAGTAGCGATCGAGTTCGGTATTGATGAGGTTCGCGTCGCGGTAAAAGACGTGGTAGCGGGCGAGGTTCCGGGCCCGCGTGGACATCGTTCCGGAGCCGCTGGCAAACTCCGCTTCCTTTTGGTTGAGCACCTTCTGGAACTCCTCCTCGGTCACGCCTTCGGTCTTCACTTTTTCGACCTCCTCGTCGATCAGCGTGTCGAGTTGTTCAAGCGTCGCGCCCTGCTGGCCGGTGGCGAAGACGCCGAGCATCCCGGCTTTTTCGAGCAGGAACGGGAAGGCGTCGCAGTTCAGCGCGGCCTGTTCTTTTTCCACGAGCCGCTTGTAGAGCCGCGAACTCCGGCCGGAGCTGAGCACGCTGCCGAGCATCTCGATGGCGTAAGCGTCGGGATGCGTCTCCGGCACCGCGCGCCAGGCGTGCAGCGTCGCGTTGAGCGGCGTTTTGTCTTCCTTCACGTCCAGCTTCACCGGCTCGGCTTGCGGCGTGAGCTTTACTTCCGGGCGTTGAATTTCCGGCCCGCGCGGGATGGATCCGAAGTAATCCTCGACCAGCTTTTTCGTCGTCTCGAGTTCGAAGTCACCGGCAATGGCCAGCGTGGCGTTATTCGGCAGGTAGTAGGTTTTATAGAAGTCGCGGAACTCTTCGATCTTCGCCTGGTCGATGTATTGCACCGAACCGATCGGCACCCACGCGTAGGGCGTGCCCGCGAAGACCAGCTTGGCCAGTTGCTCGAAGAGCGAGCCGTAGGGCTGGTTGTCGTAGCGTCCGCGCTTTTCCTCCTTCACCACCTCGCGCTGCGTTTCGACCCCTTTTTCGTCGATCACCGCCTGAAGCATGCGGTCGCTTTCGATCCAGAGCGCCAGCTTGAGTTGGTTGCTGGGCACGTTGAAATAATAGTCGGTCTGATCGAAGGAAGTGCTGGCGTTGAGATTGCCGCCGGCGCCGGAAATCAACTTGTCGATCGTCCCGCGCGGGATATTGGCGGTGCCTTCAAACATCAAGTGCTCGAAAAAATGGGCGAATCCCGTGCGGTCGGGCCGCTCGTTTTTCGCACCGACATGGTAGAGCACGTAGGTGGAGACGACTGGAATGGAGCGGTTTTGATGGAGAATGACGTGCAGGCCGTTCGGTAGATCGTATTCGACGAACTGGATGGGTTTGAGCTGCACACGCGCGGGCGCGGCGGCATCTTTGGCGGTGATGGAAAATGGCAGGGTGAGTGCGGCGCAAACGACTGCAAGGGGAGCGAGCTTCATGGAGGGTGGATGAGACAGGTGGGAGTGTGGGGCGTTCACCGGGAGTGGACAAGTTTTCGGAAAGTAAGTTTTCATCGTGAATCCAGCCGCGCGGCGGGTTACGTATCACAGACATGAAAGCACGCCGCTTCCTCGCGCTCGCCCTGCTGATTGGTTGTTCGTTGTTTGCGCGAGGTGGCGATGGGTTGAAGCCGAGCGAAATGAAAACGAAGGACGCCTTGCACGCCGCGATCACCGGACAACTCGCCGCCTTCCGCGCCAATGACTATGCGGCGGCCTACGTCTTTGCCGATCAGGAGGTCAAGAGTCAGCTCCCGCTCGATCGTTTCGAGCGGATGGTGAAGACCGGCTACCCCGTGATTGCCCATTCGGTATCGGCGGCGTTCGGTCTGACCTTCGACAACGGCGACGAAGCGGTGGTAAATGTGCGCGTCGCCGGCGCGGAGGAGAGCGTCACGTATCAATACTCGCTCCGCCGCGAAGGCGAGGCGTGGCGGATTATGGGCGTGGTTCTGCTCAAGGACCAGACGACCGAGGTCTGAGCGGTGCGTGGGCTTCTGGCGACGGTGTTCGCGATCATGGTGGCGGGGGCTGCGCATGGCGCGGGGGTTGAGACACTGCACAAGTTCGTCTTCGAAAAAGCCGAGATGGGATTGCCGTTCCGCGTGTCGCTCTATGCGTCCGATGAAGCGACGGCGAAAGCGGCTGCGGACGCGGCCTTCGCGCGCATCGCGGTGCTGAACAGCATCCTCAGCGACTACGATCCCGATTCGGAACTGAGCCGGTTGTCGCGCAGTTCGGGGGAGGGGAAGGTCGTGCCGGTGAGCAGCACGCTGTGGAAAGTGCTCGTGAGGGCGCAGGAATTTGCCGAGCGGACCAATGGCGCCTTCGACATCACCATCGGGCCGCTGGTCAACGTCTGGCGCCGCGCGCGGCGCAAGCAGGAGATGCCGGGCGCGGAGCTGCTCGCGGAGATGAAGGCGCGCGTCGGCTACAAAAATCTGCGCCTCGATCCGCAGAAGCAGACTGCGGAATTGCTCGTCCCCGAAATGCGGCTCGATCTCGGGGCGATCGCGAAAATCTTTGCGGTGGACGAAGCGATTGCGGTGCTCAAGCAACGCGGGATCGCGCGCGCCCTCGTCGGCGGCAGCGGCGATATGACCGCCACCGATGCGCCGCCAGATCAGCCCGGCTGGCGGATCGAGGTCGCGCCGCTCGATGCGCCCGGCGCGCCGCCTGCGCAGATCGTCTATTTGAAAAACCGCAGCATCGCGACGAGCGGTGACCTGTTTCAGCGCGTGGAAATCAGCGGCAAACGTTACTCCCACATCGTCGATCCGCACACCGGCCTCGGCCTCACGGATCACAGCCTCGTGACCGTGATCGCGGACGACGGCATGACCGCGAACGGGCTTTCGACCTCGGTCAGCGTGCTCGGTCCCGAGCGTGGATTGCGCCTTGTGGAGGAAACCCCCGGTGCCGCGGCGTATCTCGTGCGCCGACCGGGCGATCAGATAGAGTTCGTGGAATCGTCGCGGTGGAAAGACATCCCGAAAGCGGGCGCTTTCCGGTAAGCGCCAATGGCGATCGAGCGATAGTCAAAGATCATTTCCGGATAAAAAACGGGTGTCATCCTGAGCGGAGTGGAGGCGGAAAGGCGGGCGCAGCGCAATCGAAGGATCCCGCGCGCCTCATCGGCCGTCGCGAATGAATTCGCGGTTACGGGGCGGCGAATTCATTCGCCGAACATTGGGAAACTCTTTTGGCCAGATGCGCTTGTTGTGATGCCGCGTGCGCGGAATCAGATGGTGTCGGTGAGCGTTTCTTCACGCCGGCAGATGGCGCATGTTCCTTCCATGTCGGCAAAAAGAACGCGCCCCGTCCCCTCGGCGGATGCGAAGGAACGGGGCGCGGTGAATTCAAACGGAACGGCGGTTAGACGACGTCCGTTTTGCCCGGAATGGCCTTGGGATAAAGGCCGTCGGGGCCAGGCAGGATTTTTGGCTTGGCGTCCCACGCGAGATTTTCCGGCAGCAGATCGAACTTCGAGGCGAGCGCTTTGCTGTAGTCGAGTTCCTTCCCGGAATAGGTGGCCATGCGGCCGAGGATCGCGGTCATGGTGCTTTCCGCACCGAAGACGGCTTCGCTGTATTCCTTGTTTTGGCGGATCGCGGTGAAGAGATCGTCGTGCTCCTGCTGATAGGGATCCTTGGCGCCATCGGCCTTGTAGCGCCACGGCTCGTCGTTGCCGGTGATGGTGTAGGAGTTGACCGTCGAGCGGCCCTTGGTGCCCTGAACGTGTTCGCTCACGCTGTTCCAGCAGCCAGGCTGGTGGCGGCACTCGCTGTAGCAGATCGAGCCGTCCTCGTATTCAAACTGCACGGCGAAGTGGTCGAAAATCTCGCCGTCGTCCGCGCCGCCGTTGCTGATTTCGCGTCCGCCCATGCCGCGGGCTTTCACCGGGTGCCCCTTTTTCACCCAGTTGATCACGTCGAGATTGTGAATGTGCTGCTCAGTGATGTGGTCGCCGGAGAGCCAGGTGAAGTAGTACCAGTTGCGGAGCTGGTATTCCATTTCGGTGAGCGGGCGACCGGCGTCCTTCTCGAGTTGCGCGCGCTTTTTCTGCCACGGGCGATTGCCGTTCCAATAGGCGCGCATCGAAGTGATGTCGCCGATCGCGCCGTCGTGCAGACGCTTGACCGTCTCGATGTAACCGGCCTGGTGATGCCGCTGGAGGCCGACGCCGACTTTCAGATTCTTCTTCTTCGCTTCCTCGGCAGCGGCGAGCACCTTGCGCACGCCCGCGGCGTCCGCGGCCACGGGCTTTTCCATGAAGACGTGTTTGCCAGCCTTGACGGCGTCTTCGAATTGCTGCGGACGGAAGCCGGGAGGCGTACCGAGGATGACCACGTCGGCCAGTTCGATCGCTTTTTTGTAGGAATCGAAGCCGAGAAACTGGCGGTCGGGCGGCACGTCCACGCGGTCGGTGTGCGACTTCTGCAAATTGGTGAGCGAGCTTTTCAGGCGGTCCTCATGCACATCGGCCATGGCCACGAGTTTCACCGGGCCGATGGTGTAGGTGCTGAGCGCCTGATTGGCCGCGCCGGAGCCGCGACCGCCGCAACCGACGAGCGCGACCTTGAGTTCATCCGACCCGCTGGCGGCGTGGGCGAAGCGCTCGGGCGCGAGGGCGCCGAGGAGTGCGCCGCCGGCCATGGCGGACGAAGTTTTGAGGAAGCTGCGGCGGCTGAACGCCTCGGGGAGGATGATCTGGGATGGTTTGTTCATGTGGAGTGTGGAGGTGGGGTGAGGAGCGTAGGAAAGCCCGGCGCGGTTGGCTACGAATTCTTAATCGGGCCGCAGTCAAAAGCTTTGGCGGAAGCTCATCGGCGACCGATCCAACCGCGCACGCGATCGAGCAGGCTGCGCCGCCGCGGGTCGTTTCGCCGGTTCCATTCGACCACGGCCTCGTCGATATGGTGGGCGTGGACGTTGACCTTCTCGGAGTTGCAGGTGTTGCATCTTACGAAGAAGTTTTTCCCGAGCATGTTGATCTCCGGCATCGAGCCGCATCGTTTGCAGTGCCAAAGATCGGTGTAGCCCATGGTGCAAGCGGCTACTCCGCTTTTGAAAGGTCCGGGTTATCCTTCTCCACGCCGCTGTTCCAATAGGCCTGCGCCTCTTCCATCGTGGGCACTTTCAACGGACGCACGAGGCGGAAGCCAAGGAACTGCGCATCGGTGTGATACCAGATGCTCTTCGGGAGTTGCGGGTCCTGGATCTTCCAGGAGTTGTCGCTCCCCCGGCGCGCAGCCACGCGCAGCTTCACGGCATCGTCATCATCCCACGAACCGCCGCGGGCGGCGTGCGGGTAGGGTTTGGTCGCCTTGTTCCACGGATTCGCTGCGGGGGACTTCGCGTAAAATCCTGGATCGTATTGATCGAGCGTCCACTCGGTGACATTGCCGAGCATGTCGTGGAGGCCCCAGGGGTTGGGCTTTTTCTTGCCGACTTTTTGATATTTGAAATCCGAGTTTTTGCCCCACCAGCAGTAGTCGCCAATGGTCTTCGGATCGGCGTCATCTCCCCAGAAGTACTTCGTGGTCGTTCCCGCACGAGCCGCGTATTCCCATTCAGCTTCCGTCGGCAGACGGTAGAAGTGGCCCGTCTTCGCGCTCAGCCATTGGCAGTATTTGTTGGCCGCGTGCTGGGTCATCGAGATCGCCGGGAAGCCATCCTTGCCCATGCCGAAGCTCATCTCCACATAAGGTTGCGTAGGGCGCGTGGTCGCGTCGGTCAGCGCATTCAGCGCCGGGTCCACATTCTTGCTTTCGCGGGTTTTCTTCTCCTCGTTCGGATACATGAACAGCTCAAACTCGCTCCACGTCACCTCGCACTTGCCCATCCAAAAGGGAGCGATCTCCACTTCATGCGGCGGGCCTTCATCCGGTTTGCGGCCCGCTTCGTTTTCCGAACTGCCCATTTTGAATTTGCCGCCGGGGATCGGCAGCATTTCGTAACTGACGTCCGAACCCGCGATCGTGGCCGAGTATGGCTTCATATCCGCCGAGGCCGAGGCGCTCAGGATGCGTTGGTGAATATTCGCCACCAGCGCCGCTTCGGCGCCCGCGCCCGCGCTGGCCACTTCCTTCTTGCGCGCCGAGAGCGTCACGCCATCCGGCCACTTTGCGCCTTCCTCGATCCACTTTTTCAAGACCTCCGATTCCGCCTTCGCGATCCGCTCCAGCGCGCCTGTCACCTTGTTCTTCGGCGGCATCAGCTTTTTCGCATCATCGCCCAGCACCGTGGTCGTGTAGAGTTTGCTCTTCGCCGGGTCGCCGGGGACGATCGTCGATTTGACTTCAAAGGCGGCTTCCTTTGTTGCCAGATCCACGTCCGTGTCGCCCTTTTCAAAGTCCGTTCCTTTCGGATTGTGACAACGCACGCAGTTATATTCGAGAATGGGTTGCACGTCCTTCACGAAATCGACGGCATGGAGGCTGACGGTGGGAGCGGCGAGAGCGGCGAG
>Ga0105047_10005424_pt1 | contig 21917 bp, 16 predicted proteins | sample MAT04_FD_78384 | JGI IMG/M metagenome (GOLD analysis project Ga0105047, IMG submission 78384) | Freshwater microbial communities from Lake Fryxell liftoff mats and glacier meltwater in Antarctica - MAT-04 (megahit assembly) | ecosystem: Environmental > Aquatic > Freshwater > Ice > Liftoff... | reverse complement strand
GCCCGGTCCCGCGGCAGCGTAAAGCTCGCGAAGGATACGGCTGCTGCGGTTGGCGATCGTCACTTCGCGCAGCGGCACCGCGGGGTCGCCGAAGGCAATGCGCGGCGTGGTGCAGATGTTCACATTCTGCCGGCTGTCCGCGCGGCCGCCCCGGAACACCGCGCGCGCCTCGAATTCGCACTCCGTTTCGCCGCGCAGCACCACCCGGAAGGTGTCGTTGCCGGGAACCGTGGCTGCACCGAGGCGGTCCGGTCCCTGCGCGCTGGGCCGCGAGAGAAACAGCTGCATCAACTCCATGTCGGTATTGTTCGCCACCTCGACCGGGCGCGTGTTGCGGTCGTCCAGCACGAGGTCACGGGATTGGCAGACGTCGAGCGAGCGTGTCTCCACACCGCCATCCTCGAAGACTGCGCGCATCAGCATCTGACAGCCGACACGGCCGAGCGGGATGCGCAAGCTGCCGCCTGGTCGCACCACGTCGGCACCCAGGCGGTCGCGTCCCTGTTCGGTTTCCGTGGACGCCCAGAGATAGATCTCGCGGAGTACGCTCTGCGAACCGTTGCGGAGCAGGATCTCACGCTCCTGCGGGGGAGCCTGACGCTGCGGAGCCTGGCCCGGCTTGGGCGATTGCGCGAATCCGGGAGCGGCGAGGAGCATCAGAGCGAGCAGAAGACGGGTCATGCGGGGCCTCACTCGCCGGGGAGCAGGATGATGCGCGCGCCGGCCTGGCGATCCACCCCGCCGCTGGCGAAGCCGCGCGTGTGGGCCTCGGCGCGAATACGGTCCCGTTCCATGCCAAGCTTGGAGAGTTCGAGCGCCACCGCGCGCGCCCGCCGCGCGGCGAGTCGGCTTGCGGTCAGCGCGCCGCCCTCGGGGTCCGCCGCGTAGCCAAGCACGCAGATGTTGCGCTCCGGGGCGGCACGCGCCGCTTCGGCCAGGGGGGTGAGACTGGCGATTGCGTCTGGCATGATGCGGTCCGCGCCCCGCGCGAAGCTCACCACGGCCGTGTCGCCTTCCAGCCGCTCGGCACCGACGCAGTGAAAGGGCCGCAACTGCGCGGCGGCCGGCGGGCTGGCCAGCAGCAAGGGGAGAAGGAGCAGCGCGGCCCTCATGTCGCGACCAGGAGTGCGGCGTCACGCAGCTTGCCGAGCAGTGCGGGTGCGTCGGCTTGCGGGTGGGCCTGCCGAAGTTCGGCTTCCGTCACGTCCGGGCGGGCCAGCAGCCATTGCGCCGCCTCGGCCTCGACCGGGGTGAGGGCGATGCCGCCGGATGCGGTCTTCAGCACCCAGTCCGATCCGCGGCGCACGGGCTTGGCCCCACCGGCGACCACGCGGAAGGCGCCGCCCTCGCCCGCATCCTCGGCCCCCACGGAGGGGGGCGCCATGCCGCGCCAAGCCAGCAGGTCGTTGCCGCCGCGCTGGAAGCGGTAATCGGCGATGAAGCGCTCCAGCACCTCCATCACCTTCGGGTCCTTGCAAAGTTCAGCGATGCGAACGCCCAACTGCCCGGCGCGCTGCGTCAGCGCGAAACGGGAGGCTGCACTCCCATCCTGGCGGGGCAGCGGCTGCCGGAAGCCAACGTCGTAGAGCGCGCGCTCGGCGAGAATGGTCATCAGGTCCATGCCATTCGGCGCGTGCGCGCCATAAGCGACATGCACGCTGGCCGGCGCTTCGGCGAGGGCATCGTGGTACCAGCCGCGCGGCAGATAGAGCAGGTCGCCGGGCTTCATCAGGATCTTGGCGCGCAGCTTGCCCTTGGCCTGCTCGTGATGCGCCTGGTCCTGGCTGCGGAAGATCGGGTGGCTGATCGGCCATTCGGCGCGGCCTTCCCAAATGTTCCAGTATTTCTCGCCCTCCACCTGCACGGCCCAGACATCGTGCGTGTCGTAATGCGCGGGGAACGCCTTGTGGCTCTGCCAGGAGATGTAGACGTTTGCCTGCGCCTTGCCCAACCCCGCGCTCTCGATGGCGTGGGAAACGGAGGCGAGGCCGGGCGTCAGGCTGTCCACGTCGTTCATGACGACGCTGGCGCCCTTGGCGACCCATTCGCGGACGCGATCGACCACCGGCTGCATGAGCTGGTCATGGGCGTCGCGGCCGACGGCACGCGTGCAATATTGCTCGGCCGGGATTGGCTTGCCGTCCAGCACCACCATCAGCGATTTGCTCGACCAGGCATGTGTCATGTCGAGCAGGCGGTTGATCTGCCGCCAGGAGAGGACGGCCGCGAACTTTGCCGGGTCACCCTTCAGGTGCAGCGGCGCGCGGTCATGGTGTTCGGTGAAAAACTGCTCGGCGCTCATCGGCGCGAGCAGCTGGGCGAGGTTCATCGTCATTTAACCAAGCTAGCCCAGGATCGCGGCACACGCCACGCTTGCGGCGGGGGCCCCTGAAGCGGGACAATCCCCGAAACTTGGAGGATTCCATGCCCGAAGCCCCGCTGCCAACCGACCCGGTGCGCGAAGAGGTGCTGCGCGCCGCCGCCGAGGGCCTGCCGCTGACTGCCAAGGCCCTGCTCCCCGAGCTTTACGCCGCCCTTCCCCTGGGGGAGCTGGCCGCCCGCGCGCCGGAGAGCCTCGGCGCCGCCACGCTTTCGCTTGCGTCCCTGGCGGCCGAGCGCGCGCCGGGCGAGGTCAAGCTGCGTCTGCTGGAACCTGCCGCCGGCCGCGGCGCCCATGGCGTGGCCGAGATCGTGAATGACGACATGCCCTTCCTCGTGGACAGCGTGCTGAGCGCGCTGACCCGCGAGGGCCGCGTGGTGCGAGAATTCCTCCATCCGGTGCTGGCCGTGACGCGCGACGATTCCGGCCGGCTGCAGACACTCGGCGAAGGCCCGCTGCGCGAGAGCATGATGCGCGTCACCATCGGCGCCGGCGCGGGACACCTGCTGCCCGGCATGGAGCCAGGTGGCTGGCCCGAGGTGGAGCGCGCCCTGCACCGGGCACTCAGCGACGTGCGCATGGCCGTGGGCGATTTCCCGGCCATGATGGGTCTCCTGGAACAGGCCACGGGCGAGTTGGGCGAGGGCGGCGAGGCGGCCGAATTCATCGCCTGGCTGCGCGATGACAATTTCGTGCTGCTCGGCCACCGCCGTCTCGCCCTGGAGGGGGAAGGCGCGCACGCGATCGCGGAGGAGAATCTCGGCCTGCTGCGCGATGCCTCCCTGCCGGTTTTCGACGCGCTGGCCGACCTGCCGGCGCTGCACGCGCGCGTGCGCGCCACGCTGATCGACCCCGCGCCGATCAGTGTTGCCAAGGCCAACATGCGGAGCACGGTGCACCGCCCGCAACACGCCGACGTGATAGCCACGCGCATTCTCGATGCCGAGGGTCGGGTTACGGGCGTGCGCCTCTTCCTCGGCCTCTTTGCCGCCGCCGCCTACAACCGCAATCCGCGCTCCATCCCGCTGCTGCGCGGCAAGGTGGAGCGCATCCTGGCCACCGCCGGCGTCTCGGCCTGGAGCCATGACGGGCGCGCGCTGCGCAACATCCTCGACACCTGGCCGCGCGACGAACTGTTCCAGGCGAGCGAGGATGAAATCCTGGCCGGCGCCCGCCGAGCGCTCGACCTCACGATCCGGCCGCGCCCCGCGCTCTTCTTCCGGCCAGATCCCTTCGGGCGCTTCGTCTCGGTCATCGCCTGGCTGCCGCGCGAGGCGTTCGACACGCGCCTGCGCTCGCGTGTCGGCGAGATGCTGGCGCGCGCGCATGGCGGGCGGCTTTCGGCCTTCTACATCGCGCTCGGCGATGCGCCGTTGGCGCGCGTGCACTACATCATCGGCACCGACCCCGCGAACCCCCGCCACCCCGACCATGCGGCGCTGGAAGCGGCGATCACGCAGGCCGCGCGCAGCTTCGGCGAGCGCCTGGCCGAGGCCCTGGTGGAGGAAGCGGGCGAGGCGCGCGGCGCGAAGCTGCTCGCCCGCTGGCGCGACGGCTTCCCCGCCGCGTACCACGACGCCTGTTCCGCCGCGCAGGGCCTGGGCGACCTCGACCTCGCCGAGCGTGTCATCGAACTCGGCCGCCCACGCGCCGTGCTGTATCCCGCAACGGGCGGCGATGCGCGCTGCCTCACCCTCCGCCTTGCCAACCCCGGCGGATCGTTGCCGTTGGCCCACGCGCTGCCGCTCTTCGAAAGCCTCGGTCTCCGCGCGATCGAGGAGCAGCCGTACCGCTTGACGCCTAGCGGCGCGCCGGCCGTGGTGCTGCACATCTTCCGTCTGGAAGCCGGCGCCGATGTGGAGCCGGAGCGGCTGGACGGCATCCTCGCCGCGCTGGCCGCCCTGCTCGATGGCCAGGTGGAGGCGGACGGGTTCAACCGCCTCGTCCTCGCCGGGGGGCTTTCGTGGCGCGATTGCTGGCTGCTGCGGGCGATGTTCCGATGGCTCAAGCAGGTCGGCTTCGCCTTCTCGCAGGTCTCGGTCGAGGAGGCGCTGGCCGCGCACCCCGAAGCCGCGCGCCTGCTGATCGATTTGTTCCACCATCGCTTCGACCCCGCCCGCGAAAGCGCCGACGAAGCCGGCCTGACGGCGGCCTGGAACGCGCTGCTGGAAACCGTCGCGAACCCGGACGAGGACCGCATCCTGACGCGCCTGCGCCTCATGCTGGACGCGATGCTGCGCACCAACTTCTTCCAGGAGAAGGACTACATCGCCTTCAAGCTGGACAGCGCCATTGCGGGCGAGATGCCGGCACCACGGCCCTGGCGCGAGATCTTCGTGCATTCGATGCACATGGAGGGCTGCCACCTGCGCGCCGGCCCCGTGGCGCGTGGCGGCATCCGCTGGTCCGATCGCCGCGAGGATTTCCGTACAGAGATCCTCGGCCTGATGAAGGCGCAGCGCCTGAAGAACGTCGTCATCGTGCCGACCGGCGCCAAGGGCGGCTTCGTGCTCAAGGGCAGCATCCCGACCGAGCGTGAAGCCTTGCAGGCGACGGGCATCGCCGCCTACTGCACGCTGGTGCGCGGCATGCTCGACCTGACGGACAACCTGCACGGGACGGCGGTGGTGACGCCGCAAGGCATCCTCCGCCGCGACGGGGACGATCCCTACATCGTCGTCGCGGCAGACAAGGGTACGGCCACCTTCAGCGACATCGCGAACGGCCTCTCCGCCGAATACGGCTTCTGGCTGGGCGATGCCTTCGCTTCCGGCGGCTCGGCAGGGTACGACCACAAGATCATGGGCATCACCGCGCGCGGCGCGTGGGTGATGATCGAGCGGCATTTCGTGGAGACGCTCGGCCGCTCCATCCATGATGCGCCCTTTACCGTCGCCGGCGTGGGCGACATGTCGGGCGACGTGTTCGGCAACGGGCTGTTGATCTCCAAGCAGGCGAAGCTCGTCGCCGCCTTCGACCACCGGCATATCTTCCTCGACCCCGATCCAGACCCGGCACGCAGCCATGCCGAGCGCGCACGCCTGTTTGCGCTGCCGCGCTCCTCCTGGGCGGATTACGATGCGTCGCTGATCTCGCCGGGCGGCGGCGTGTTTCCGCGCAACCTGAAGCAGATCCCGCTGAGCGAGGCGGCGCGCAAGCTGCTCGGCATTCCGACCGAGCGCGCGGAGCCGACGGCGATCCTGCAGGCGATCCTGCGCCTCAATACCGACCTGCTCTATTTCGGCGGCATCGGCACCTACGTGAAGGCCAGCAGCGAGACGCACGCCGAAGTCGGCGACCGCGCCAATGACGCAATCCGCGTCGATGGCCGCGAGATCCGCGCGAAGGTGGTGGGCGAGGGCGCCAATCTGGGCGTGACGCAGGCCGGGCGCATCGAGATCGCGCGCGCGGGGCATCGCATCAACACCGACGCGCTCGACAATTCGGCCGGCGTCAGCACCTCGGACCATGAGGTGAACATCAAGATCCTGCTGGCCGACGCCGAGGCCGAAGGCATGCTCACGCGCCGCCAGCGCGACGAACTCATGGTCAGCATGACGGATGAGGTGGCGGCGCTGGTGCTGCGCGACAACGCGCTGCAATCCGTCGCCGTCAGCCTGGAATCGCGCGCGGGCGCGGCGGCGCTGCCGGCGCAGGCCGCGTTGATGGCGCGCCTGGAAGCCGAAGGCGTGCTGGACCGTGGTCAGGCGGGTCTGCCGGATGCGGCGGCGCTCTCAGCCCGTATCCTCGCCGGCGACGCACTGACGCGGCCCGAGATCGTCGCACTGCTGCCCTTCGCCAAGCTGTGGCTGAGCGAGATGATCAGCGCCAGCGCGCTGCCCGACGATCCGGTTTTCGTGCCCCTGCTGCGCAGCTATTTCCCGACGGCGCTGCAGCAGGAAAGCTATGCACGCTTCATCGCGGGGCACCGCCTCCGGCGGGACCTGGTGGCGACCGCGCTGGCCAACATGGTGGCGAACCGGCTGGGCTGCGCCGGCCTGGGGCGTCTGGTGGCGGAGGCCGAGCCGGCCGAGGTGGTCGGCGCCGTCTGGCTGGCGTCGGAACTCTTCGGCCTGGAGGCGTTGTTCGAGGCTGCAGAGGCAGCGCCGGCCGAGCCCCGCCTGGCCGCGCAGTGCGTGCTGCGCGAGCTTCTGGAAGCGGCGGCGGTGCAGTTGATGGAGCCCGCGCGGGAGGGTCTTTCCGCCGCAATCGGCGCGCTGGGCGAGGGCGTCGCCGCACTGGCCACGGCGGAGATGTCCCTCGCTGGCGAGGCGACGGAGTTGGCGGCCTTCACAGCGGCGGCGCCGCGTCTCGCCGCCGCGCCTTCGATCGTGCGCCTCGCGAGCAGCGCGCAGGTGAGCCCGGCCGAGGCGTCGGTGGCATGGGCGGAGGTGGGTGCATTTTTCCACATTGATGCGCTCGCCGATGCCGCGCGCCGCATGCCGGCTGCAGGCCCCTATGGCGACCGCGCGCGCGCCGCGCTCCTCGCTGATCTGCGTGCCACTCAATCACGCCTGGCGGCGGCCCGCCTGGCCGGCGCTGCACCCCCTAACGAGGTGGTGGAAGGCCTGTCTCGGCTCGTGCGCGAGGCGGCGATGCAGGGCGATTTCGCCGCAGTCACGGTGGCAGCGCGTGCCCTAGCCGCCGCCGCATGACCCGTTCGGAAGGGGCGTGGGCGAGCTATGACTGGGCGAACAGCGCCTTCCCCACAGTGGTTTCGACCTTCGTCATCGCGGCCTATTTCACCCAGGGCATCGCGCCCGATCCGGTGACGGGGCAGGTGATGTGGGGCTGGATGCAGGCGCTGGTTGGCCTTGCGATCGGGCTGCTGTCGCCGCTCTTTGGCGCCATTGCGGATGCGGGCGGCCGGCGGCGCGCAATGTTGCTGATCAGCACCCTGCTGACGGCGACGTTCACCGCCGGCATCTGGTTCGCTCGGCCCGAGCCTGGCTACGCGATCTGGGCGCTCGCTTGCGTCGCACTGGCCACGCTCTGCTTCGAGCTCGGAACCACCTTCTACAATTCCATGCTGCCAGCTGTTACGACGCGCGCGCGGCTCGGCCGAATTTCGAGCATCGGTTGGGCGCTCGGCTATGCCGGGGGCCTCGCTTGCCTGGTCACCTGCCTCTTGCTGCTGGTCCAGCCAAATCCGGCGCTGTTCGGCCTCGACCGCGGCGCGGCCGAGCACTTGCGCGCGACCGCTCTGCTGGTGGCGTTCTGGCTGCTGGTATTTGGCTGGCCGGTGCTTGTGTTCGTGCCGCAGGCGGCCACGGCGGGCACCCCCTGGGGCGTGGCCGTGACGCGCGGCGTAGCGGACCTGCTGGCGCTGCTGCGCGGCCTGCCGCAGCGCGCCGCCATCGCGCGCTTCCTGCTGGCACGGCTGTTCTACACCGACGGGCTGAATGTGCTGTTCGCCTTCGGCGCCGTGTTCGCGGCCGGCGTGTTCGGCATGGGCTTCGAGGAGATCCTGCTGTTCGGCATCGCGCTGAACGTGACGGGCGGCATCGGCGCTTTCGTGGGCGGCTGGGTGGAGGAGCGGTTGGGCGCGCGGGCCACCATTCTCGTGGCGCTGGTGGCGCTGATGGTGATTGGCGCGTCCATGCTGACGGTGGAGAGCAAGGCTGCGTTCTGGGTCCTTGGCGTGTCGCTCGGCCTGTTCTTCGGCCCGGCCCAGGCGTCGAGCCGCAGCCTGATGGCGCAACTGGCGCCACCGGCCGAGGTTGCGTCCTGGTTCGGCCTCTTCGCGCTGTCCGGTCGCGCGACGAGTTTCATCGGGCCCGCCGCGCTGGCGCTGGTCACCGACATCACCGACAGCCAGCGCGCGGGAATGGCGGTTGTGCTGGTGCTGCTCGGCATAGGCGCCGCGATCCTCGCAACGGTTGCGAAGCCACTGCCGGCCGTTTGAGGGCCTTGGAACCCGTTCGCGAAGGCGGCCGGCGCGCGGCGATCGATCTCCCCACCCGCGCGCCAAACCCGAGGCGCGAAGGCAAGGTGGCGTAGCCGCCGCCCGCCGTGTGACAGCCTTGGAATCCGTTCGCGAAGGCGGCCGGCGCGCGGCGACCAACCTCCCCACCCGCGCACCAAACCTGAGGCGCGAAGGCAAGGTGGCGTAGCCGCCGTCCGCCGTGTGAGCGCCTTTAGTAGAGCGCCGCAGGCGAGACGGTGCTGCCGGAAAAGCCCTGGGCGCGCAGCGGCTGCATCATGAAGCAGAACTCGTTCCGGCCCGAGGCGACGATCTCGGTGAGGTTCATGTTCTCCAGCAGATGCACGCCGTTCACCACCAGGGCGATCTGGTGCACGGGCAAGGAGGCGCCCGGCATGGTCTTGGAGGGCGCCACTTCGACCGGCCAGTTGTCGGCGCCGAGCAGCATCGGGTTCTTGGCGATCAGCCATTCGGCGGCGGCCACGCCGATGCCCGGGCAGCCCGCGACATAGCGTGCATTGTCCCGCGCCCAGAGATGGCCCCAACCGGTATTGATGATCATGGCATCGCCCTCACGCAGTTCGACGCGCTGGCGGGAGAGGGCCTGTTCCAGATCCTGCACGGTGATCTCGTAGGTATCGGGCAGGGTCTGCACGCCCTTAAGGCCGGCCACGTCCATCAGCACGCCGCGCGTCATGATGGTGCCGACGGTCTCGATACCCATCTGGGTGAAGCCGGTGCGCGACATGATGGAGGGCAGGTCCACGCAGTTGTAGACCTCGTTGCCGATCGTCTGGTGCGGGAAGCCGTCGAACTGCGTGCCCACCTGGCCGATCTCGCTGATCACGATCTCCTCGTTGGAGCCGCGGCGGTTCGACTGCGGGTTCATGAAGAACTGCTTCTGGTGCACGTCGAAGCGGCGGGTGCCGAAGAAGGGCATGTTCTGGGCCAGCACATGGCCCATCTCGATCTTCTTGCCCTCGCGGATCATCGCGGCGGCATCGCGGATGCGGTCGGGCGTCAGGAGGTTCATTGAACCGCGGCGGTCATTGGGGCCCCAACGCGAAGGGCAGCGCTGCGCGGCGGCAGGGGGCGACCATCCCTGCGCCTGAACCGGAGTGGCCTGCAGCCCGAGATGCGCGGAACCGCAGGCGAAGCAGGCGCCGAACAGCGCGCGTCTTGAAAGACCCTTCATGGGGCGATCCTCTGTTATGTTATTTCATTACTTGGCCGTGTTAAGCAGCCAAGTAAAAGCATGCCACAACCGGAACCGCCATCAAGATCAAATTACGCGCCGATGAACATGTAGACCGGCATGGGCTGCGTCTCGTCGCGCACGCCCTTCACGCCGGGAATGCTCTCGGCCAGAACGCGCAGCCCGCGCTGCACGCCTGGATCCCGCATGAAGCCGTGGAGCACCACCACCCCATCCTCCACGTCGACCAGCGTGTAGAAGCTGTCCGCCCAGGGCTGCTTGCGCATGGCGGCGATTACGGCGGTGCGGAGACGGGAATCCGCGTAGTCACCCCCCTCGGGCATCGGCGCAACCAGGGCGCGCAACAGGTCCGCCCGGCTGACGATGCCGCGTAGTCGGCCATCGGTCACCACAAGGACGCGGCGGATCCCCCGGTCCTCCATGACGTGCGCAATATGGGCGGCCGTGTCGTCCTCACCGACGGTGACAACTTTCTCGGTCATCACGTCCTTCGCATGCACGCCATGGGTGCGGGCATAGCGCTCCGCCTCGCTGGCCGGATTGATGAACAGGCTGGCGAACCAGCCGGGCCGGGGGTCCTCCTCGCTGGCCAGGCGGCGGATGAGGTCGCCCTCCGTGATGACGCCCAGAGCTTCGCCCGCCGGCCCCACGACCGGCACGGCGCTGATGCCACGCTCGGACAGCAACCGTGCCACAGCGAGGACGGGGGTTTCGGGCGGAACCGAGATGACGTCGGGCGTCATGAGGTCCCTAGCGGTCAATCCACTCATGGTCTGATCCTCCCAATTTCCACGCAACCTATGCCGCTTCGGACGCGCTTGCATTGAGGAAACGCAAGGCCTTTGCCAGCGTCGCCCACTTCGCCTATCTCACGCTTGAAAATCAAAATCGCCGGAGGAAGCACCCATGACCCAACTTTCACGCCGAGGCACGCTCGCAGCCGCAATCGGCCTGCCTGCCGCCCTCTCCACCCGTGCTGCACAAGCCCAGGCGCCGCAGCAGATCGCCATCGCAACCGGGACCACGGGCGGCGTCTACTACCCGCTCGGCGGGGCGCTGGCGAACTACCTGACCCGCGCCATCCCCGGCGTTTCCGCGACGGCGGAAGTGACGGCCGGCTCGACCGCGAATTTCCAGCTCCTCGGCGCCTCGCGCGTGCAGATCGTCTTCGGTCAGGTCGATGCTGCGGTGGACAGCGTGCGCGGCGCCGGCCCCTTCCGTGGCCGCGTGGTACCCGCGCGCGCCATCGCCGTGCTCTACACCAACCGCATGCAGGTGGTGACGGTGGCCGACCGCGGTATCCGCACCATGGCGGATCTCAAGGGCAAGCGCATCTCGACCGGCGCGCCCGCCTCGGCGACCGAGCTTTTCGCGCTGCGCCTGATCGCCGCCGCCGGCCTCGACATCAACAGCGATTTCCGCGGCCGCGAGCGCCTCTCCCCCGCCGAGAGCACCAACGCGATCCGTGACGGCAAGATTGACGCGTACTTTTTCGTCTCCGGCGTACCGACCTCGGCCATCACCGATCTGGCCGCCACGCCGGGCACGCAGCTCGTGTTGGTCGATCATGGTCAATTCCTCGAGCCCATCGTGCGCGAGCACGGCCCGGTTTACTTCGCCGAGAGCATTCCCGCCGGCACCTATCCCGGCCAGACAACCGAGAACAAGCAGCTCTCGGTCGCCAATATCCTCGCCGTGCGCGAGGACGCGGCACCGCAGCTCGTGCAGCAGATTCTCACCACGCTCTGGACCAACCGCGAGGATTGGGCGCGCGTGCATTCCGCCGCGCGCGACTTCAACCTGGCTGGGCAGAAGACCGCCGCGGCTGGCGTGCCGTGGCATCCGGCGGCCGAGGCGTTCTGGCGTACGGCCGGCGCCACGCTGGCCTGAGCGCGGCATACTGGTAAACACCGCGGCCGGGCCTCAAAGCCCGGCCGTTTGCGTTCGGGAAGAATCCATCACCATGACCACCACCCACCTCCCGCCTGACATCGATCCAGCTTCGATGGACGCCGAGACGGCGCGCCGCGTCGAGCGGCTGATCGAGGCGGAGGAGGGCGTGATGAGCCGCTTCACCGGCGCGCTCGGCGTTGTCGCGGTGGGCCTCGCGCTCGCCATGTCGCTGTTCCACCTTTACGCCGCCTGGTCGATCGTGCCGACGACGGTGCTGCGCTTCGCCCATGTGGGCTTCACGCTGGTGCTGGGCTTCTTCCTCTTCCCCGTCGCGCGCAGCTATCGCGACCGCTTCCCACCCTGGGACTGGGCGCTGATCGCCGCTGCCCTCTACGTCACCTGGTACCTGATCGCCGGTGGGGATGACCTGCAGGACCGCATCATCTTCCCAGAGCCGATGGACATCATCGTCGGCTGGCTGCTGATCGCCCTCGTGCTGGAGGTGACGCGGCGCTGCACCGGCTGGATCATGCCGGTCGTCGCCATCGTGTTCATGCTCTACGCGGTCTACGGCAATTATCTGCCCGCGCCCTGGACCCATCGCGGCTACGATGCCGAGCGGCTGATCCCGCACCTCGCCATCACGCTGGAAGGCATCTTCGGCACGGCGGTGGATGTGAGCGCCACGCTGATCATCCTGTTCACCATCTACGGCGCGATCCTGGGCGCGACTGGCGCGGGCAAGTTCTTCGTGGACTTCTCCTTCGCGGCGACCGGCGGCCGGCCGTCGAGTGCCGGCCGCACCGTCGTGCTCTCGGCTTTCCTGCTGGGCGGGCCCTCGGGCTCGGGCGTCGCCACCACCGTCACCATCGGCACCGTCGCCTGGCCGATGATGAAACGCGTGGGCTACACGCCGCATGACGCGGGCGGGCTGCTCGCGGCCGGCGGCCTGGGCGCCATCATCTCGCCGCCCATCATGGGCGCGGCGGCGTTCCTCATCGCCGAGTATCTCAAGATCAGCTACCTCGACGTGCTGCTGATGGCGGTGATCCCGACCTGCCTGTTCTACGCCTCGCTGCTGTTCATGGTCGAACTCGACCAGCGCCGCATTCGCGCGGCGGGCGGTGGCAAGGACGACGTGCGGATGACGGTGGAGCCGGTGGGCGCGATGTTCCGGCGCGGCTGGTATCATTTCACCAGCCTCATCGCGATCATCTTCTTCATGGGCATCGGCTATTCGGCGACGCTCTCCGTTCTTTACGCCATGCTTCTCGCCGTCGCGCTCTCCTTCCTCTCGCGTGAGCATGCGCTCTACCCGATGAAGTTGATCCGCACCCTGGCGGCGGGCTCCGCACAGGTGCTCAGCATCGCGGCGACCTGCGCCTGCGCGGGCATCATCGTGGGCGCCATCACGCTCACCGGGCTCGGGCTGAAGTTCAGCGACATCGCCATCCAGGCGGCGGGCGGCTCGCTGATCATCACGGCGATCTATACGGCGCTGATCGTCTGGGTCGTCGGCCTCGCGGTGCCGGTCACGGCCAGCTACATCATCTGCGCCGTGGTGGCCGCCCCTGCGCTGATGAAGCTCGGCGTGCCCGACTACGCGGCGCACATGTTCGTCTTCTACTACGCCGTCCTGAGCGAGGTTTCGCCGCCGACCGCGCTCTCGCCATTCGCAGCGGCCGCCATCACCGGCGCCGGGCCCTACCGCACGACGCTGATGGCCTGGAAGTACACGCTGCCAGCCTTCGTGCTGCCCTTCGTCTTCGTCACCGATCCGCAGGGCGTGGGCCTGCTGCTCAACATGCTGCCCGGGATGAGCTGGGTGGACGTGGCGCGGCAGGTGATGTTCGCCACGCTCGGCCTGGCCGCACTTTCGGCTGGCACACAGGGCTACGCCATCACCTTGATGAGCGTGGTCGAGCGCTGGCTGATGGCCCTGGCCGGCCTGCTGATGGTCTTCCCCGCGATCATCGAGGCCGTCGCGGCGGACAGCATCCCCGCGCCGCCCTGGGTGGGCCTGGCGCTGGCGGTCGCGCTGCTCGGCGTGCAATACACCCGGCGCAGGCGGACGGGGCTCAATCCATCTTGATCTCACGGACCTGGAACTGATTGTCCGCGCGGTGACGGACGGCCACGCCCTGGCGGTGCGCCCAGGGGATCATCATGTGGTAGAGCGGCACATGGGCGAGGTCGGCGTGGTGCAGCCTGTGCGCGTCGACCAACCACCGATATTCCAGGACTTCGATCCGTCGAGGGCGCGTGAGGCCATCACGGCACGCAGCGTGTAGCTCGCGTCGAAGAACGGCGTCCGGCAGCAGGTTCAGCGTCGCGCGGGTGCCCACTTGGTTCAGCATGCCGGCCACCGCCTGGCAGGCCTCGTAATGGGTGCCGGTCGGGCAGTCGATGGGAGCGGGTACCCGCCTCGGCCAGCAGGCGCGCGTCGGTGCCTGCATCCCAGCCATTCACGAACAGCGTCCACATCTTGCCGGTGGGCACCGCTTGGCCGCGCAGCGTGGAGCGGCGCAGCGCCATCCACGTCGATGGCGTGGGCCTAGCCCTGCCTCAAGCGGAGGTCGCGGGAGGGGTTGCGGCCGGCGTCTGCGCCGCAGCGGGAAGCTTGCCGGCAAGACGGCGGGAGGGTCACTCCCGCGCCCAGTGCGCCGCCATCGGCAACAGCCTATTCCAGCGCGTCGAAATCTGCTGTCAGCGGAATCCACCCTGACCCTGTCGGAACACCCTCGCAATCGCGCACGATTGCGCTATATTGCAGCCACGACATATTTGCCCCGGGAGATTTCACCGCCATGCGTCGCACTGCACGCTTCATGACCATCCTTGCCGCCGCTGCCTTCGTGCTGGCGCCTGCCCTGGCCGAAGCCGCGCCGGGCGGGCGTTCCTCCTCCGGCAGCCGCGGCGCGCGCACCTATCAGGCGCCGCCTCCGACCAACACCGCCCCTGGCGCCCCGCGCCAGATGGACCGCACGGCGACCGATCCTTCGCGCGCCGCCACCCCCGGCGGAAGCGCCGCCGCTGGCGCCGCGGCACGCCCGCAGGCGGCCGCCGGCTTCTTCTCGCGCAATCCGATGATGGCCGGTCTGATGGGCGGCCTGCTCGGCGCGGGGATCTTCGGCATGCTCGCGGGGGGCGGGTTCTTCTCCGGCCTCGGCAGCCTCGCCGGCGTTTTCGGCTTCCTGTTCCAGATCGCCATCATCGCCGGCCTCGCCTTCCTGGCGGTCTCGCTGTTCCGCCGCTTCCGCCAGCCGGCCCCCGCCGGCGTGCCGAACGCCCTGATGCGCGAGCGGCAGGACGCACCGCGCAACAACATGACGGGCGGCGGTGCCATGGCCCGCGGCGCCCCGCGCCCTGTGGACGAGATCGGCGTTGGCCAATCCGACTTCGAGGCGTTCGAGCGCAACCTCGTCGAGGTGAACGCCGCCTGGTCGCGCGAGGACATCGCCGCCCTCTCGCGCCTCGCGACCCCCGAGATGGTGCAGTTCTTCCGCGACGACTACACCGCACTCGCTGAGCGCGGCTGGAAGAACGAGACGCGCGACGTGAAGCTCGAGCAGGGCGACCTGTCGGAATCCTGGAACGAAGGCCCGCGCGACTTCGCGACCGTCGCCATGCGCATGAGCCTGATCGACGTGACGCGGGACGTGAAGACCGGCGCCGTGACCGAGGGCGACCCGAACGCCCGCACCGAGAACACCGAACTCTGGACCTTCGTGCGCGTGCAGGGCGGCCCATGGGTGCTCAGCGCGATCCAGCAGACCCAGTAACTTCCGCCCGGCCCTTCACGGCCGTACACGCCGGCCGCACTCGCGGCCGGATTTCGGCAGGCGCGCCGCTTCCCGCGCCTGCCAGCGCCCGCTAGCCTCGCGGGCATGTTCACCCTCCCCGAGCTCGAAGCCGCCGAAACCCACATCCGCCGGTACTTTCCGCCGACGCCGCAATACGCCTGGCCCCTGCTGGCCGCGCGTGCGGGCTGCGAGGTCTGGGTCAAGCACGAGAACCACACGCCCACCGGCGCCTTCAAGGTGCGCGGCGGCCTCACCTATTTCGAGAAGCTCGCCTCGCGCGGGGTGGTGAGTGCCACGCGCGGCAACCACGGCCAGTCGCTCGCCTATGCCGGCGCGCGCCGGGGTATTCCCGTCACCATCATCGTGCCCGAGGGCAACAGCACCGAGAAGAACGCCGCGATGCGCGCCCTCGGCGCCACGCTGATGGAGCACGGTGCGGATTTCGACGTGGCGCGGCAATACGCAAAGCAACTCGCCGCCGAGAAGGGGCTGGACTTCGCCCCCTCCTTCGCGCCGGACCTGGTGCGCGGTGTCGCCACCTACGCGCTCGAACTGTTCCGCCACGCGCCGCCGCTGGACGCGCTGTATGTGCCGGTCGGCCTCGGCTCGGGCATCTGCGGCTGCATCATGGCGCGAGATCTGCTGGGCCTCTCCACCGAGATCATCGGGGTGCAATCCACGGGCGCCGACGCCTATGCGCGGAGCTTCGCGGCCGGGCGCGTGATTGAGACGGAGCGCGCCGACACCCTCGCTGACGGCATGGCCACGCGCATCCCCGATCCCGGCGCGCTGGCGATGATCCTGAAGGGCGCCGCGCGCATCGTCACCGTGACGGATGACGAGGTGAAGGCCGCCATCCGCGCCTACTGGACCGACACGCACAACCTGGCCGAAGGCGCGGGTGCCGCCCCCCTCGCAGCTCTGATGCAGGAGCGCGAACGAATGGCCGGCAAACGGGTCGCCACGATTCTTTGCGGGGGCAATATCGACCTGGCGCTGTTCCGCGACTGGGTGATGGCATGATCCTCGAGCATGTGCGGCCGCTCGGCGGCGATGCGGTCGATGTCCACATCGCCGAGGGCCGCATCGCCGCACTCGTTCCCAGCACGCAGCCCGGCGAGGCTAGGCTGCTGCTGCCCGGCCTGATCGAGGGCCATTGCCACCTCGACAAGACGCTCTGGGGCGAGCCCTGGTGGCGCAACGAGGTCGGCCCCACGCTGATGGACCGCATCGACAACGAGAAGGCCACGCGCCGGGCCATCGGCATGGATGCAATGGAGCAGGGGCGCGCGCTCTGCCTCGCGCATCTCGCCGCCGGAACGACGCGGCTGCGCAGCCACGTCGACATCGACGAGGAAAGCCGCCTCTCCCACGTCGAGAAGCTGCTGGCGCTGCGCGAGGAGATGCGCGGCACGATGGAGATCCAGCTTGTCGCCTTCCCGCAATCGGGCATCTGCCGCACACCGGGCGTGGAGGACTGGCTGGACGAAGCACTGCGTCTGGGCTGCGACGCAATGGGCGGCCTCGACCCCTCGCTGATCGACCGCGATCCGGTGCGGCACCTGGACATCGTGTTCAAGCTGGCCGCGCGCCACGCCAAGCCCGTGGACATCCACCTGCACGAGGCGGGTGAGCTTGGCGCCTTCAGCATGGAACTGATCGCCGAGCGCGCGCGCGCACTCGGCATGCAGAACCGCGTGACGATCAGTCACGCCTTCGCGCTGGGCGATGTGGCCGCACCCCGCGGCGATGCGCTGCTCGCGATGCTGGCCGATGCGGGGGTGGCGCTCTGTACCTCCGTGCCTCCCTCGCGCGCGGTGCCGCCGTTGAAGCGCGCCCGCGAGCTGGGCGTCACCGTCTTCGCCGGCAACGACAACATCCGCGACACCTGGAGCCCCTTCAACGCGCCAGACATGCTGGCCCGCGCGGCGATGGTCGGCCTCAAATACGAGCTGCGGCGGGATGCGGACCTGGCGATCGCGCTGGAATGCGTGACGACGGAAGCCGCCCGCGCCTGCGGCTTCGCCGATTACGGACTGCATGTCGGCGCGCGGGCGGATCTCGTGATGATGGAGGCGGCGAGCGTGGCCGAGGCGGTGGTGACGCGAAAGGCCCCGAGGGTCGTGATCTCGAACGGCCGTGTCGTCGCCAACGCGGGCGAAGTGACGCTTCAGGGCAAGTAGCGGATCAGTTCCTCGGCCGACATCACCTCGCAATAGATGCGGTTGAGGATGCGGATCTCCTGCTCGTGCTCCGCCTGGCTGCCGGCCGCGCAGGCATCCTCCACCACGATGACGTCGAAGCTCTCATCGGCCAGCGAACGCACGGTGGAGGCGACACACTGGTCGGTGAAGATGCCCACCGCCACCACATGCGTGATGCCCATGTTGGCGAGCACGAGGCGCAAATTGGTGCCTGTCAGCGCGGAATCCGTCGTCTTGGTCACGCAAATCTCGTCCGGCAGCGGGGCGAGTTCCGGCACGATCTGCGACGCGTGCGCGTCCTTCGGCAGCAGCAGGTCGTTCCAGCCCGGCTTGCGCTGGCTGAGGGAGCGGTCCTCGCCGCTTGGCAGCAGAGCCGCGATGCGGGCGAACGCCACCGGATGGCCGCCGGCGCGGAACCGCTCGATCAGCCGCGCGACGGTGGGGATGACCACGCCGTGCATGCGCTCATGGAAGGGCGTCCAGCGGTGGAAGCGCGCGAGTTCCTCGCCCGCCAGCGTGGCGGGATCGGGCCGCTCCAGATAGGTGTTCTGCACGTCGATCACGAGCAGCGCGACGCGGCCTTGCAGCAGCACCGGGTCCGGCGCTTCGGGCGCGCCTTCGTAGTAGAAGGACCGCCAAGCTGTCTTCCAATCTGGCATCAGATCACCTGGTAGCGGGCCCGTGCCGCCCGCTCGATGGCGCCCGCGATCAGACGGTCGAGTTCGAGGCCGAGGCGAAGTTGGTGCAACATCTGCAACTCCTCCTCCAGCACCTCGCCATCCGCGGCCGCGACCTCGCAGGCGAGCAGGTAGGCCGTCTCGCGCAGGCGGGCGGGCAAAGCCTCACGGATCAGGTCGAAGGCCACGTCGAGGCCTTCGGCGTCGGCCAGCAGCGGCAGGCAGATCTCGGTGCTGCGGGCCACCTCCTCGGGCGTAAGTTCGGCGAAGGCTGGCAGGTCCTGCACCAGGCGCGTCATCTGGGCGAGCTCGACGTCGTCCACGTGGCCGCCGGTCGCGGCCATGAGGAGCATGGCGCAGATCAAGGCCTGTTGCGGTGTCAGGCGCTCGGGCACATCGATCATGCTTCTGTTCCTAGCAGCAACTCGCGGGTTTCCGCCACCGCTTGCGCCAGCGTCACGCGCTGCGGCGCCACGCCTTCCGGCAGGCCGGCCAGCACGCGCGAGGGGCAGGCGCGGTCGAGCAGGACAAAGACGCCGCGATCATCCGCGCGGCGGATCAGGCGGCCGAAAGCCTGGCGCAGCTTGTGGCGAGCATGCGTGTCGTCATGGCCCTGCGGGTCGCCCTCGCTGAGGTGCAGGCGGCGTTCGCGGTGCAGGATGGTGCGGCGTGGCCACGGCACGCGGTCGAAGACCAGCAGGCGCAGCGCGCGGCCGGGCACGTCCACGCCGTCGCGCATCGCATCCGTGCCGAGCAGGCAGGAGTTTTCCTCGGCGCGGAAGATGTCCACCAGCGTCGCGTTGTCCATCGCGTCCACATGCTGCGAATAGAGCGGGATGCCGCGCGCCTCCAACGCGGGGGCGATGCGCGCTGCCACGTCCCGCAGGCGGCGGATGGCAGTGAACAGGCCGAGCGCGCCGCCGCCCGAGGCGAGGAACAACTGCTGCATGGCGCTCGCCACCTGGCCCGACTGCCGCGTGTCCACGTCGGTCACGATGAAGGTGCGGGTATTGGCCGCGTAGTCGAAGGGTGAGGGGAGTGCCGCGCGAATCGCGGGGAGCGGCAGATGCACGGCGCCGGTCCGCGCCTCGGCCTCGCGCCAGGCGGATTCCGGGTCGTCGCGCTTGGCGGCGTCGGTCAGCGTGGCCGACGTGATGAGCAAGCCATGCGCGGGTGCGGCCACGGTCTGCGCGAAGGGAATGGTGGGGTCGAGCCAGTGGCGGTGCAGGCCGGCATCCACGTCCCGCCCATCGCGGCGGTCGAGCTGGAGCCAGTCCACCATCACGGGGCGCGTGCCGGGCTCGGCCTCCGTGGTCGCAAGCTGGCTGAGCATGCCACGCCAGGCGGCGAGCGGCATGAGGGCACGGCGCTCGATCCCGCCCATTGCCGTCTCGAGGCGGATGCGCTCGCCCACCTCCTGCTCGTCCTCCTCCTCCGGCGTCTCCAGCCGGGCGGCGAGGGCGTTGCGGAGCGTGGTGAGGGGCTGTTCCAGCAGGCGCAGCGCCTCGCCCAGCGCGGCGCCGGTCTCCGCCACGGCGTCGCTCACCGGATGGAGGTCGATTTCGAGCGTGTAGATGCCGTCATCCTCCGGCGCGCGGGCCAGGATCTGCTGGCGCGCGGCGTGGAGGAAGGTCTCGGTCGGGTTGCCCTCGACGAGGGGTGCCGCGTCCGACAACCGGGCATACCAGCCGCCACCCGGCAGGCAGCGCGCGGCGTGCAGTGCGGCCTCCATCGGCCCGAGCAGTTCGGGGATGTCGCCCGCCAGTTCCTGGATGCGCGCGCGCAGCCCCTTGGCGCGGGAACGGCCGCCCTCCGCCCCCAGCAGCCAGCGGCGCAGTTCCGCCGCTTCCACGCCCGTCAGCGCGGCGGAGAAGGCGCTGTCCGCCGCGTCGAACAGGTGATGGCCCTCGTCGAAGACGTAGCGCGTGGGCCGCCCATCCTCGCCACCGCCGAGAGCCGCCTGGACCATCACCAGCGCGTGGTTGGCGACGACGAGGCGGGCCGTGCGGGCGCGGCGGATCGAGTGCTCCACGAAACACTTCTTGTAGTGCTGGCAGGCCGAGCGGATGCATTCGCCACGCCGGTCCGCCAGGCCCATCAGCGTGCCGGGCGGGAATAGCTCCGAGATCCACCCAGGAAAATCGCCGCCCGTGATGTCGCCGTCGCGCGTCGCACCCGCCCAGCGGGCGACGAGCGCCAGCGGCAGCGCCATCTGGCGCAGGCCGGATTGCCCCAGCGCCTCGTCCAGGTTGAGCAGGCAGAGGTAGTTCTCGCGACCCTTGCGGACGGTGACGCGCGCCCGCCGCTCCTCCGGATCGGGGAAGAGGTGCATCAACTCCTGGTCGATCTGGCGCTGGAGGTTGCGGGTATAGGTGCTGATCCAGACGGGCGCGCCGTTGCGCTCCGCCCAGAGCGAGGCGGCGGCGATGTAGCCGAGCGTCTTGCCGGTGCCGGTGCCGGCTTCGGCCAGGATCATGTGGGGCGCGCCCTCGGCCTCGCGCGGGGCGAAGGCGCCGGCCGCGGCGGAGGCGAAGTCGGCCTGCTGGGGGCGCTGCTCGGCGCCCGTGCCGAGCATCTCGGCGAGGCGCCGGCGGGCGTCGCCGCCGCTGACGGCGTGGCTGGCGGGCGGCGGCGGCGGGGCGGTTTCCTCCCATTCGGGCAGGCGGCGCCAGGTCTTGAAGCCGTTGCGGTCGGGCTTCGCATCGGGCTGGCCAAGGGCGGCGAGGATGCTCGGCACCCAGGGCCAGGCGGCTGCACCCGCAAGCTGGGCGGCCATGGCCGCGGCCTCCTTCGCGGAGGGCGAGCGTGCCTCGTCGGCCAGCGCGCGCAGCAGGCGAGAGGCGATCTCGGGCAGGAGGGCGGCCGCGGCCTCGTCATCCTCGGGCGGCGGCAGATCGAGCGCCAGGGCGAGGCCGCGGGCCGTGGGGGGCGCGCTGCGTGCGGGCATGGCGAAGGCGAACAGTTCCAGCAGATCCAGCGCATCGAGGAAGCGAGGCAGGTCGAGCCGGCGGGCCGTGGCAGGCGCATGGACCAGGTAGGGTGCGGGGTATTCGGCCAGGGCCTCGGCGATGCGGGCGCCGGTCAGCGTCAGCACCTCGCCATCGGGCGTGAGCAGCGTGGCGCGGCCGTGCGACGCGATGAGGGAGGGCGCATCGGGCAGCAGGAGGCGGGGGGAAACGGCGGCCATGGGCGGCCTGTTATGCGCCGCCGCCGCCGCCCCGCCAACCGGGAAGGCGGAACAAAGCGCCCCTGTGGGGAACCCGGGCCGCGTCAGGATATTTCCCTTCCTCCAAACACCCGAACGGAGCAGAGCCGCCATGGCCCATGCGCCGGTTCAGGACGAGGTGGTGAAGAACACCTTCGCCAACTATGCGTTCGAGCACGTCGAGATCGCCACCTACCGCGCGCTGATCGCACTCGCCCAGGCCGTCGGCGCGACCGGCGACATGGCCCCCTGCAGGAAAGCCTGGAGGAGGAGGAGCGCACTGCCGAGTGGATCGGTGAGCGCACCGAGAAGGTGAAGCTGCAATACGTCCAGCGCGAGGAAGCGGGCCAGACGGCCGGCGTGTAACGCTTCCGGTCATGCCGGACGGCGTGCTAGATCGCCCTCCGGCGTCTCCGTAGCTCAGCAGGATAGAGCACCAGATTCCTAATCTGGGGGCCGTGGGTTCGAATCCCGCCGGGGACACCATTCTTATGTAACTGGGGCAAAACCCCGGGCACGCAGGTGCAGCATCGTCTGGCCTAACGATCAGAATCGGCGAATTTCAGCGGTTTTTCGCCCAGTCTACAGCGCCGAAGTTCGAATATTCTCGAATCCT
>Ga0105047_10005420_pt1 | contig 21924 bp, 17 predicted proteins | sample MAT04_FD_78384 | JGI IMG/M metagenome (GOLD analysis project Ga0105047, IMG submission 78384) | Freshwater microbial communities from Lake Fryxell liftoff mats and glacier meltwater in Antarctica - MAT-04 (megahit assembly) | ecosystem: Environmental > Aquatic > Freshwater > Ice > Liftoff... | reverse complement strand
TTGGTTTAGTTGGTTTAACAGCATTTAATACCCATAAGATCCAAAGAACGATCGACAGAATAATAAAGAAACCCTGCCATATTTCAAGATGGAATAATTCAAACAGGTCATTTCGATAGACGCCCAGCCAGAACAAGTGAACTAGTCTGATAAGATTCATGAGAAGGATCACACTGGAACCAATAAGAAGTCCGCTCACTTTCGATTTTACTGAAGCAGGAAAAGCGAGTACTCCACACACGAAAATCGCAAGAGCCTCAATGCTATCGCAGCCCTGTCTGACCTCCATCGAGAATATCTCATTCTGAACGGAACTCAAGGTACTGGTGGCAGCAATTCCGAACCATGTTAATGTTTTTGCAGTAGCAAACGCAAATAATTTGTTTACCGGAAAAAAAACATGCGTATAGAGGTAATCATTAAAATAGCATGCTTCAAAGAGAAGGAACATGACTGCAAAACGAAGAACGAAATAGAGAAGTGTGTTGGATTTTCTGACGGGGATATCCATTGATTCGGTGCGTTGAGATGGATTTTCGCCAGGTAATTTTTTTTTCATAATGGGTTCTGTAAATGGCTATTGATTCTATCGGAGTTTAATTTTTAGTATTAAAAAGCAAACGAAGATAATAAGCTTTTTAAAAATACACAATGGTTTGTCGAAAATAATACATGAAAATTTGAAATACTTTCAACAGGATAAAAAATGAATGCTGACTTTAATGAGACTATTCGTTAGTAAAAAAGGGCACCATTAATAGTGCCCTTTTTTTGTCATGAAAATAAGAAATTCAGTCTAAGATCACTATTCATTTCTTCGCATAAGGATATACAAATGAACCATATACGCAACAATAGCAGCACTGATACAGGTACCGACAGTATCGGTTACTGTGATTGATGAAAAATACAGGAATGATGCGAACAAGCCTGCAACAGCGAGTGCCAATATGACTGCTAATACTTTTACGTATAAAGTTTTGTCGAAAAGAGACGAATTATTACTTGTCATAAATGCTTAATTATTATTCAAAAGAGAATGCTTTTTCTTTCTTGTAGATAAAGATCATACCGATTGTCAATGACAGTAAGCAAAGGATCATTAATCCCCATTGAGAGATTGTTGGTACAGTTGCACCTGCAGTAACGATAACTGTGATATCTACCACAGTTGAAGCTGGTGTAGAAAAGTCATCAGTAGCCGTGTAAATGATGTGATGAGTACCAAGATTACAAGCATCTCCTGTAATAGAAATACTTGTTTGAGACAACGCACCAGACGTATTATTATTGATGACAGTGTTACAAAGACCACCAGTATTGATTATAGTAGACACTTGCTGAGCAACTTCAGGAGGTAAGAAAGTAAGATTTAATGTAGCTGTACTTCCCTGAGGAATTGTAATAGTGCTACCAGCCGGTACACCAGATACTGAAGGAGGAAGGTTATTAGAACCACCAGAACCAGTAGCATTGAAGGTGAAGCATTCGTAATCAAGATAGTTTACACCATCATTGGCACCACCACCACCATCGTAGCTTGCATCATTTACATTGAAACGACCGATTTGTACATAATCAACACTGTTACCGGCATTGATACCTACAGTTGCAGGCACACCACCAAATCCACCAACACCGCTAGAAGCACTACCGGTAGTCCATTGCATATCACCATAATAGAATGCAACATTATTACCTAATCCAATTCCAGGATCCGTTCCATTACTGATAATTACCTGGAATGTATTTAGGAGACCAGTTTGTTGATTAAAATAACCAACACCAGGCCATGTGGCGATCAATCTGTTAGATTCTACTTTATACTGTAGTGTTGCGCCTATTCTAGTGTCAACATCAGCCCAAAATGGAGCTACCATTGTAAGTGCAGTTCCTGTAGGGAAACCAGCAGCAGAGAACTGACTTGTTGAGTTGGTAAAGGTGATGTTACCGTTGTTGTTGATAAAGCAACTTGTATATGCGGTACCATATAAGTTGAATGTAAACGGAAGAGCAATACTACCTGTCGATCCATCATCATTACCTGCTAGCGAAGTGTACGATGCATCTGGTGCAAAGTAACAGCCAGGTGCTGATCCTGTTGGAGGGTTAATAGAATTACTACTTACCGGAGCGCTATTCGATCCCGGAGTGATTAACGATTGTTTCCAGGCTTGGTAGCCATTTGAGCCAACAGCCGGTTGTGCGTTTGCTGTCATGCCTACGAGGGACAGCGCTGCAAAAGCGATGGCTTTTAATGTGTTTGTTGTTTTATTCATTTTGTTTTTATTTAATTAATTTAAAATTGGTTTTACTTTCTAGTAGAAAATTTATATTCCCTGTTGGGTTTTGTTTTGTCGTTTAGTTCTTTTATCTAATCATATACATTTTGGTTTGGTGGTAGAATAAATGCAGAACAAATTTAATAGTCGACCTCTCTGTATTCTTGATGAATGAGTATTTGGTTGTTTTGAATGCGTATTTGGTCATTCTGAAGCAGGATTTGGTAAGGACAAGGCAGGATTCGAAATTGATGAAGCAAGAAGGATCGACTTTAAACAACACATATACTAAAAATAACTATAAACAAGGTTTTAATTCCCAATGACTAAGAAGCATATTTTCTTGCGGCTCAGTAACCTTCTTTTGCAGATAATGCGCTTTCATGTTTTTCTGACGATAGGCCTCATATAAACTGACTGCACAGGCAACCGAAATGTTCAACGATTGGATCATACCCACCTGCGGAATAATGAAATTCCCATCACATAGGGTCAAGGTTTCCTTGGATATTCCATTTCTCTCATTCCCGAAAACCAGGGCGACAGAATCCGTCAGGTCAAGCTCATATAAATCCATTGTGTCCTTATCAAGATGGGTAGAGTAGATCTTTTTGTATTGCTCACGAACATGGCTGAAACAGCTCTCGGCATCTGTATACTGATGTACGATCATCCATTTATTGGCACTCGAACTTTTACGGTTGTCAAAATGTTTATAGGTATTCAAGGTCGTATTCAGCACAAATATTTCCATGACACCCACGGCATCACAGGTACGTAAGACGGCGGCAATATTATGAGGATCATTTACATTTTCAAGAATTACAGTAAGATCATTCTGACGATGGATGAGAACATGCTCAACACGTTCATTTCGTTCGCTGCTCAGTTGGGTATTATGTTTATTGCTTAGTATCATGGATCATCTTTTTTTCGGGAGACAAATGTCTAAAATTTTTCAGTAAATTGGTACGCAATTCTGAATATTATTGAATTTGCTTCAATAATGGACCTGTCTCAGCTTTATTCACTACAACCCAAGTGTTCATTGCATGAAATTTTTTTTGTCAATCTAAAAAAGCGGCGTAAACTTGCACCAGAAAGCTACTCAGATAATAGTTACAGACAGTTTTATCCCGGGGTTCTTTCAATTTCAAAAATTTATCCTCTCTTTATTTTAAACATTGTTCGTTACTAACGAAATATCCCTTACGTATGAATTTTGACATTCTTCAACTGAACGACATGATCGTTCCGGAACTTCTTGACATTGCTAAAAAATTAAACGTCAAAGACACCACCGGTATTGAAAAACAATCACTGATCTATAAAATCCTTGATGCACAGGCATTAATGCCAAGTACGAAAACCAAAAAAGCTGCTCCAAAGACGGCAAAAGAAGAAGTAGCTGAAAAAGTCACCAAAACCAAAAAGGCTGCGGCACCTAAGAAGGAAGCAGCGGCTATCAATAAAGCTACTAAGGTAAATGGAACCGAAAAAACTGAAACTCCGGAAGAAACCAAAGCAGCCAAACCTGAGAAAACTGCCAAGACAAAAAAGACTAGTAAGAAAGAACCGGTTGAAGAAACTGTCGCTGAAGTAACTGCTCCGACTCCTGCACTTGCTGCACCTCAGGAGAAAAAAGAAACGATGAAGATCGATGAGAAAGTTGTCAGCAATGTGGAGGCTATTATTGCTAAAATGAATGAGAAGCATCTTGCCGAAGTGGCAGCCCGTGAGGCCAAAGTTGCTGCGCCAAAGGTTCCTGCACCAAAAACAGACGAGGCCATAGATTCTGAGGAAAGTCAACTACTTAATGGGAAAACTAACCAGAACGAGAACGGGCAGGCAAAACAAGGACCAAAACAACCTTATTCAAAACCGCTGCCAGAGAAGACGCCTAATAAACCTTATCAGCAGCCCCTTGAAAAAAGTATCTTTAGACAACGTGAACAAAACGCAGAGAATCAATCTGAATCCAGCATCTCGAATTCTGAAATGGATTTTAAATTTAAGAAAAATCCAAAATTCAATCTTGAGTTCGACGGACAGGTCGATACGGAAGGTGTGCTCGAGATGATGCCTGATGGATATGGGTTCCTTCGCTCCAGTGATTATAATTATCTGAGTTCTCCCGATGATGTGTATGTGTCGCATACGCAGGTTAAGTTATTCGGCCTGAAAACAGGTGATACAGTTGTCGGTTCTGTTCGTCCTCCGAAAGAGGGAGAAAAATATTTTGCGCTCACAAAAGTGACCTCTATCAATGGAAAATCACCGGATGAGATTCGCGATCGTGTTCCATTTGATTATCTGACACCATTATTCCCGTTTGAGAAACTGAATCTTTGTACGACAGCGAATAATTTCAGTACACGTATCATGGATCTGTTTTCTCCGATAGGAAAAGGACAACGCGGATTGATTGTAGCCCAACCAAAAACAGGTAAAACGATGTTGTTGAAAGAAGTCGCGAATGCGATCGCTGCAAATCATCCTGAGTGTTATTTAATGATTGTTCTGGTTGATGAAAGACCAGAAGAAGTGACCGATATGGAGCGTAGTGTAAAGGCAGAAGTCATTTCTTCAACCTTTGATGAGCCGGCTGAAAAGCATGTAAAAGTCTCTACCATTGCCCTGCAAAAAGCGAAACGTCTAGTCGAAGTAGGTCATGATGTGGTGATCCTGCTTGATAGTATCACCCGTTTGGCGAGAGCGCATAATACAACAGCTCCATCTTCAGGTAAAGTTTTAAGTGGAGGTGTGGAAGCCAATGCGATGCAAAAACCAAAACAGTTCTTTGGAGCTGCGCGTAAAATTGAATTCGGTGGTTCATTAACGATTCTTGCAACTGCTTTGATCGATACTGGTAGCAAAATGGACGAGGTGATCTTTGAAGAATTCAAGGGAACAGGTAATATGGAACTGCAACTTGATAGACGATTAGCGAATAAACGTATTTATCCTGCCATCGACATTATGGCGTCCTCTACCCGTCGTGATGATTTATTACATGGAAAGGAAGTAATGAATAAACTGTATATCCTTCGAAAGCATATTGGTGATATGAATCCTGAGGAAGCCATGAATTTCATTCTAATGCAGATGCGTTCTACAAAAAACAACGAAGAGTTTCTTGCAACGATGAATAAGTAGGAAGGGGCGAGGTGACCATTGACCAAAGACGATTCATGAATTTTCCGAGTGGAAGGTTGAGAATTTGACGATGGCCGATTGCCTATTACCGATTGATGGATTTTAGGAGTTGAAGTGATTTGGAATACAACAAGGCCTTGGACCATTGACAATAGTTTAGATTATCGTGATGATTGAATATATCAAATAACAAACAATGCCAGAAAAGAAAAAGAAATCCAGCCAGGCAGTATTCGTTCAATGGTTTGGCCCGCTGCTGGATGCTTTAAGAGAATTGGGAGGTTCAGGTAAACCCAAAGAAGTAGTTGCTCAAATCGCCCAAAAGCATCCTCCATTCACAGTGAAAAGAAATAATGAAATTAGGTATACTTCGATTTGATAATCAGGTTATTTGGGCACGGCAGTATTTAGTCTGGGTGGGGCTTTTAGACGATAGCAAACGCGGAGTTTGGACTTTATCACAGAAAGGGCAGACTGCTAAACTTGATCATCAGCAGTCTCATAGCATTTTTTTGAAATGGGTAGAGATACACCAAAGACTAAAAAAGGAAAAACTGAATCTCTAATTGAGAACAGACAAGAGGAGGAAGAACCTGAAAAATTGGAACATGAAATTGCTCTTTCCTTGCTGGAAGTACTGCAATCATTAACGCCGGTTGGGTTTGAACTATTTGAAAGGTACAATTAGGTGTTAAGCCTAAAACCATATATGAAGTTGAATACAGTTTCTTTGAACAATACATGAAAAAATTGTCGCTGATCGTTTTTTTTTGCCCTATCTTCTGATTGATTCACTCTTTTCTGCCCGTAGCCAATTGCCTGCAGAATCCTTCCTATCATGTACATCTAGTTTCCCCCTGCCAACTGCTTATTGCTCCCCCTCTACCCATTCATTACTGCCTCCGATTCTGCGCATCAGATCCTGAAATGCTTCTATCATATTCGCATTCTTCTCATTTGGTTCTTCCACAGTCATCTGCCATTTTTCGTTCTCAAAAAAGAGTTTGTAATGATAAATAAACGTTTTTTCAAAGTCGGTCTGTGTCATATTCATACGTCCGAATTTTACACAATACACATTTAGTGTATCATGATTTTGGCGACAGACATAATAACCTTTGCTGAACCATTTCAGTAAACGTACATCTGCAGTATCTGGATGATTGTCCAGTAAGGCAGCCTTCCGGTCGAATGTTAACCAACGTATCGAGTGGTCTTTTTTTAAGAGCGTAAATTCACCGATGCTGACTGTGCTATCATTTTTTGCCAATCCATACCACAAGATATTTTTGAGAATAGTTGGGCCAGTAAAATTGGATGTATACGAGATATGATTTTCCGCCAAGGACTGTTTAATAAAATAATTTGCGGCCACTTTATTCACGGATGTAAATCCAAGATAGGAGAAGCCATAAACCAGTACCGACCTTATTCAGACGCTTCTGTTTCTACTATTACTTTTATAAACAAGCCCTATAATCAGCATTACCAGCATTGGAAATGTAAAGGCAAGATCGACAATGGACAGGTTGTTCCAGGAATAGGAATTGTTTGTGAGCGGAAGAAATAATTGCGTTCCGAAGGTTGTGCAGGTATCAAGTAATGAGTGGCCCCACAGGCAGATTATAAACAAGAAAAACCATTCTTTATAAGTAACTTCTATCTTAAACATGCGATAAAACAGCCATGCCAGAGGAAAGGCATAGAGGAACTCCCAAAGTAGCAAATGAGTATGTCCTCTGTGGCAACACATATACAATCTTGGATCGTTCAGTCCTGTATAAATAATATCAAAATCAGGGATGGATTTAGCGACAGCGCCAATCAGCGCAGCTTTCCGGCCTATTTTTTTCCTAATAGTGCCTCACCAATGGCGGCACCAAAGACAACATGGGTAAGTGCATCCAATGTATTTTATTTAAGGTAAGAATGCAAACTTACATGATGATGAACGTAAAAAGTAGCAATAGTATAGCGGTGACAATGAATCCAACCAGGTAGGTGAAAGAGACAAAGAGTTGTTTCAGGATGAGTTTCCACCAGGCTGAAGGATACACTCGCCGCAACGAGAAAAGAAAATAGAATCCAAGTCCAAGGAACATGCAAAAAGCGATACTATTGACAAGAATAGAATTCGGGACTAATGTCAACAATGCGATTATTCCGTAACAGATAAAAACAAATGAATGAAAGTGAATACTGAAGATGAGATGATCGACATAGAACATAGTCTTCCGTCTGAAAACGATATGCAGTAGCAACGCGAAGAATGGGAGTAAGAGGAAAAAGACTTTCGGGAAATTATGTATGAATTTTTGTTTAAATAAATCATTCATCAGATTGTCAGGATACTTCTTTTCATGGGCAAACTTTTTCTTTATCATATACCGTTCAAACCAACCGTCTCGGCTTGCCTTTGGTAACGTCTGTTGCGCTGAATCATAGGCTTTGAATGAGTTTTGTTCCAGGTTCATAAAACTCAGGTTGTCACCTATTGTGATCGAAATGTCGGTCGGTTCTGAAGAATCGTCTCCGGCCTGTTGACTCTGTACCGGTTCTGCCTTCAAGGAATCTTTGACAAGAGTAGGCAATGAATCCTGTGTAACTTTTACTTCGCTCTTCTTTTGCGAATGATTATCCTCGGGCAGGATGAAAAGAAAAAAGACAGTAGTCACAAATATATAAAGCTGGATAGGATTTAAATACTTTGCCCGTTTTCCATTGATGTATTCAAGTGTAGCAAGTCCCGGTTTGCTAAATAGTGTTTTAAATGTCCGCCAGAATTTATTGTCGTAATGAAAATAATCGCCTGCAAAATGCATAGCCATATACCAGAACGAATCTTTATGTAGGAAGGCTTTTTGGCCACAATTCCCGCAAAACGAACCAATGAGCGGATATCCGCAATTCAAACAATTTTCTTCGTTATGAAAGACCTTCTTCCTAAATACCATAAGTGGGTAAAAGTAGAAAAATGTTTTTCAATTCTATACTATGTGACATAGATTTAATTTCTGCGAAACGCAGGCAGGGTTTTGAACTCTGCCTGCGTTATGAAAAAAAACCCCAACCGATATGGTTGAGGCTTCTTTCCAATTTTCAAAATAAAAAATCTCAGTATTTGATTAGCTTCACTTTTTTGGTGGAATTACCATCACGCAATTCAAGCATATACATACCGCTTGCCATGCCACTAATATTGAGGGCTACTTTTGTTCTTCCGGAAGAAAGAGCAACCCTGTTTTGTTTCACTTTCTGACCTGCTACATTATAAATAGCATACTGTAACATTTTGTTTTCTCCTGCGTTGAATTCAACTGTATAATTACCATCAGAAGGATTTGGGTAGACAGACACCTGATCTTCGCCAAAACTGCTGGTTCCCAATGGCCAGGCATTCTTCAGCATGATATTAATATTGTCGATAAATAAATTATTCCCGTGAACGTTGGTTCCTCTGAAACGGATAAAAATTTTCTTCCCGATGTAGGTAGTAAGGTCAAGACGATCATTACGCCACTGTGTAGTCAGGGTAGGAGAGAAGATCGTACTTTTCATACCAGCAGTAGCTAAGGGAATTCCACCTTTATAATAACTGGTAGGTACAAAGGTTGTTGCACAATCATCAGAAACAAGGATACGCAGTGAGTCTATCCCTTTGTCTCCATAAGCATGAGAAATATCAAAAGTCATCAATGCGGTATCGGCTATTATACCTGTAAGGTCGTATTGTGCAGTTTCTAAATCATCCAGTTGATAGAAGTCGGTATAGTTGAAAAAATCCATGTAAGCTGTATGTGTGTTAAATCCTGTCGGATCAACAAGACAAAGGGTTTTTTGCCATTTTACACTGGTATCAGTGTCAATCACTCTCCATCCTGTAGGTGGGAATAATGGACCTTCAAAATCTTCGATTGCAGGTACGGCAAGGGTTGTCGCAATAGCAACAGACGCACTGGTTTGTGACGAATCATTCGATAAAACAACATCCGTCCAAAGACTTGACCATGTTCTTACTGTATAGGTATTGGGAACTGACAAATTAGCAAGGTTTGTGAATGTATAAATTAAGGAATCTCCGATAGCGATTGGTCCTGGAACCACTTCCGATATTATTGGAAGTGCATTTACCTGATAGAAAACCGGCAGGTCAGTCAATGGTCTGAATCCTACATTTTTGATTTTCACTTTAACAGGTACAGGTGCAGTGAGCGCACAGGTATATGCATCTGTGAATGGCAGGATAGTCGCCATATTGTAGGCATCGTCAAGGCAATTGACATTTCCGGGTACTTTAATATAGGCTAGAGTTCTTAGCCCATTGGCTCCGTTCAGAGTATTGATCCCGGAGACCGCATAATAGAATGTATCGGTCATGTTGACGCCAGTATTGATCATAAATTCGTTCGTGGCGCTAGTCCCTATTTCCGTCATATATTTTGGTCCCATGGAGAAAATCTTATAACCCGTTGCGAATGGTAGTGCATCCCATCTCAAATGAAACATATCAGCACATGCTGTATCAACCATCAGGTTTTTTGGAACATCAAACACAGTGAATAAGGTATCACTTTCATCAAATGAGCTATTTCGGGAGATACGCATTGTCATTTCTCCGGTATTTAATATAACCGGAGGTATCCAGTCGTAAAACCGTAAATTTCCGGGTATTGTTGATGAAAGCGTGTTCCAGATTGTACCACTGTTAGTGGAATATTCGAGGGTAAATTGTCCCTGATTTCCGTAGGCATCCCAACGGATACGTTCTTTCTTATTGGTGGCGAAGGATTCTCCCCCTTGCGGATAGGTAAGTGTGATTTGGTCGGTTAGGAATTCATACACTAACATATATTTTTGCGGACCAAAAGGAATATTGTTACCATATACAGAAATAACACATGGACCGGAAAGAACGGAATCAAGCGTAACCTGTTCAACATTATTGATATTATCGCTACCTCTTACCGGAAGGGCATTCAATGCGGCTACATTCGGTGCATTATTCAATACCCATGGTTCAATCACATTTCCGGAAGGTTCCTGTACGGTAATGTTCAGATCGTTGACCAACGAAACGGAACTACCCGGATTTCCTTCAACATCGTTCCAATAAAGCATGATCTTCATTTGCCTTGTATTTGGAGGTACATTTATAAAGAAGTCTTTTCCATCTCCATTAGACATTGAATCTACAAAGTACTGATTGTTATTCATGGCTCTGAATGCTCTTCGTGCATTGATACGACCAAAACCATATTTAAAATCCGGACCAGGATTACCAAGATCGTCTGCTGTATTCATTACCAGAGCTTTCATTAAAGCACTGTTCGGATCTGAACCTGCATGTGTTTCTCTGTAAGCCTGCCAAAGACTGGCCAACACTCCAGATACACCAGGACAAGCCATTGAAGTACCGGACAAATCTGAATATGTATTATCAGGTTGAGTTGAATACACATTGGTACCAACAGCCACAATCTCAGGCTTTATACGCCCATCTTCAGAAGGACCTCTGCTAGAACTGGCCGCCAGTACATCTGAATTATCAACATTTCCAACAGCGATCACATTCTTGCCAGCTTTATATCCACCGGTAATGGTGTAAAAACCTTGTGGTACACCACCGCAGCTTGTATTACCACTATTTCCTGCTGAATGCACACTCATCAAAGACAATTTTGATCTTACCAGCAAATCAGCATCCTGTGCATCGGCATCATAACCAACGTTGCAACCTTGACCCAGCGAATTGGAAGTAATACGAATTCCGTCTGTTACATAATCAGCAGCAGCATTATTAAGATTTCCGTAACTAGAATATACATGTAGATCTGCACCACGAGCATTCCCGGAAGTGATGGGATTGAAATTTCCTCCTCCTGTAAGAATACCGGAAACATGGTCTGCATGTGAACCTGCATCACTTCCAGTATGATTAAATAAACGTCCTGTAAAATCTATATGAGGTCCGATTAACCCATCGTCACCAACCGCTACTGAAACGCCTGTTCCATCATAATGAAGACCTGTAAAATAAGACGCGTCGATTGTATTCACACGATGGTTTGAACGTTCTGTCAGGTTTTCAACAACTGCCGGTGCAGATGGAGCCTGCATGTATTTGACCCATGGCAAGGCAGCGACGGTTTGAATATCATTTTCAGAAATCGAAATAATCGCGCGTACATCCGTATTCCATCTTGCGACATCAATCTGAGTTTCTGCGAAAAGGCCAATAGCCTGTAATTTTGTTATAGTAGGTTGAATTTCAACAAGAACTTCTATCTTATCATTCCCTTTGACCATCCACACTGGAAGAGGGCGTTGAAGTAATTTAGGAGCAATTTTATAGGTTGCTTCATAAGGTAGAACACTTCGCACGTTGTATATTACAAGATCACGCACATTGTATCCGTCCGGTATTGCAGCCAGAAAGGTCCAGGTTGGGAAATAATCGAGGAACTGTATGCCAGTCTCAAGACTCATCTGATTTCGTTGTGCAGTGGATGTAGAAGCTGCGAATTGCACAAGGCAGTAGGTTCTATTGTCAAAATGAACATGGGTCCAGTTTGAAAAATCATCAATGGTTTTTACATTTTCAACAGGTATAAAATTTCCTGATTTCATGTAAAGCGTTTGCGAATGCAATGAAAAGCTTAGGAGGGTAAAAGCGACTAAGGCAAGTTGTTTCATATAATTATTTATGAGGGATAAAAGTAGATATAAAAATTGAAAGTAAAAATTTCTAGTTGAAAGACTTGTGAAATGCCCATTTCGTTGGTTTTCAGAATCTCCTCATGACGGAATATGAGATGGTTTCGCGCCTTCTATTGACGTTTATTCGTGTCCTATATCGAAAGCCTGACTGGCAATACCATGGACATTTTCTTCGTCACTACCTTTTACTTTTTTTGAAAAAAATAAAAACTCGGTTTGAATGGAACGCATCTATATGATTCTTAAACATACCTCTGTGTTGAAAATTCTGATGAAACACTATAATATAGGCAAGAATATCACAAACAACTAATTATCAATAGATTATATATTGTATTTTTGAATTGGGAGAAAATTTATTCGCCCTTAATAATAAAAAAAATGAAAAATATACGTAACCAACTAATTCCAATTCTGGTTTTACTTGCACTCACAAATGTCTCGCTTGCACAGGCTCCTAATTTAGGGTCAGCTGTGAATTTTGTACTCTTTACATCGATTGGGGCCGTAGGCAATACCGGAATTTCTCAATTGACCGGGGATATCGGTACAAACAATGGCGCTATTACCGGGTTTGGAAATGTAAATGGTGTGATGCATAATAGCGACGGAGCTACTGCCACTGCCGCAGCGGATGTGCTTTCGGCATACAATCAATTGAATGCTACCATACCTGGTTTTTTCCCTGCGCCTTTATTAGGCAATGGGCAGACATTAAATGCAGGGGTTTATTCAATATCTGGAAATTCAACATTGAATCTTGCATTGAACCTTGATGCACAAGGCGACTCCAATGCCGTTTTTATTTTTCTGATTCAAGGAACCTTTTCGGAGAATGCCTTAGCTCAGGTAAATCTTGTAAACGGCGCACTAGCTTGCCGTGTTTTCTGGAAAGTAGAAGGTCTTGTAAGTCTTGCCCCAGGATCTACTATGCGTGGTACTGTAATAGCGCACAATGCGGCCATCGATCTCAATTCTGGGGTTACGCTCGAAGGAAGAGCATTGTCAACAACCGGGGCTATCAATACCAATAATGTATTGGCATATACACCAATAGGTTGCGGCAGTACATTTCTTACTGGTCCTGTTGCACCTGTTCTGGGCACCGTGGCATGTTATGCATTATTTTCGGCAGTTGGTCCTGTTACCAATGCTGGTGTATCTTTCGTGGGCGGTGATATCGGAAGTAATACAGCCCTTACAAGCGGTTTCAATCCCTTGTTTGTGAGTGGCGCGATTCATCCTGTACCCGACGGAAGTACGGCCGCTGTGGCTGCAAATCTTGGAAATGTGGCTACATATTTGAATGCTCTTCCATATGATATTGAATTATTGTACCCAGCGCAATTTGGTAACAGCCTAGTACTAACTCCTCATACCTATCGAATGAGTGCTGCTGCTGCATTGACAGATACGGTTTTTTTGAATGCTCAAAACAATGCAAACGCCACCTTTGTTATACAAATTATGGGTGCACTTACTACAAGCACATTTGCTCAGGTCGTATTACTAAATGGAGCACAGCCTCAGAATGTCTACTGGATTGTCAATGGTGCAATTACTATCAATAACTTTTCTAATTTCGTAGGTACTGTGATCAGCAACAATGGAGCAGTTGATCTAAACACCGGTGCAAACATAAACGGGAGAGTGCTTACGACCAATGGTGCATTCAATACTGCAGCTATTAATACAACCATGATTGGCTGTTCGGGCGCAGCATTACCTGTTACCTGGTTATACTTCAGAGGCAAGCCTGTTATGGGGAATATAGAACTTGAATGGGGGACAGGTTACGAAGGCAAGAATGATTTTTTTACAATTGAAAGAAGTAATGATGCGGTTTTGTTTTCCACACTCACAATCGTTAATGCTTCTGAGGAGAACGGAAAAGCAGAACATCATTACAGTTTTGTAGATCAGCAGGCTTGTAATAACTGTTATTATAGGTTATCCCAACATGATGTTGACGGAAAACCATCCATTTATCGCACTATCATGGTAAATACTACAGGAGCGATGCAAATCACATCGTATATAAAAGATCATTACTCCTATCTTCAAATAAACGATGGATTAACTGGTGATGCGCTAATTACAATCTATGATCTTTCTGGAAGGCAATTAAGTTCCGAGAAAATCATGATAGGAAATGGGAGTTCAACCTACAGGCTTAAAACGAAACTGCTGGCAGGAATGTATATTTTGCACTTGCAATCGCAGGGCAAAATCATGTATACTGCGAAAGTGGTATCGGAATAAATTCACATATTCTATTAAAAAAAGCCTTTCAGATAAACTCTGAAAGGCTTTTTACTTTTCTCGTAGCGTGATCGAGATTTGAACTCGAGACCTCAGCATTATGAGTGCTGCGCTCTAACCAACTGAGCTACCACGCCGTCCGCTTTTGTTCTAAAAGTGGGCAAAGGTAATTAAAAATAGTTTTGATCCAATTACTCGTGATGATATTTTTCATTCTTTAAAATTGTGAAGGCTCTGTAGAGTTGTTCGGTGAATAAAAGTCGCACGAGTTGATGCGGGAATGTAAATTTCGAGAGCCCCATAACCAAGGTCGCTTTTCTCTTTACCTGCTCGGCGATTCCGAAGCTTCCACCAATAAGAAAGATGATCCTGACAGGGGAGAGGTTCATGAGTTGATTCATCTTTTCAGAGAATTCTTTCGATGTAAAATAGTTTCCATGTTCGTCGAGAACGATCAACACATCGCGGTCCTGTAATTTAGCCAGTACAAGATCAGCTTCTTTATCGAGTAATTGAAGTTTAGGCAGTGTCTTGGGAATTTTCGAATTATCGATGGCGACGATCGAGAAGTTGACATAACGGTTCAGTCGAGCGGTGTATTCATCAATAGCCTGATCTACCAACTTTGTATTTTCCTTTCCAAGACTCCATAGTTCAATATTCATGTAGTTATTTTTTTGCAGAGACAAAAGTATCTATTATCTTCGCCGTCTCAAAATTTGATAACGGTCTTGCGATCACGTCAAAACTTGGAATGGCTGCGTAGCTCAACTGAATAGAGTACCTCACTACGGATGAGGGGGTTTTAGGTTTGAATCCTAACGCGGTCACTTAGTACTATTTTTAAAAGCCCCTGTTTTTTGGGGCTTTTCTTATTTTACGGGTACTTAGTCCGATGCGTGGATATAAAAGTACCAGTTGCCAACGCCCGCAACGATTTTTCCCGAGTGGAGCTGAAATTAATACACTTGAAGTGTTTGTGCAGGAATCTGGCTGCTTCGTCAGTGAAGCCAACTCATTATTATTCTCTTGGTACTGAAGTCGCTGTTTTTTTGATTTGCTGAAATTTGACAAATCGTGTCTCACTTAATGGCCGGATTATACTTTGAATCTCCAAAGCAAAAACGGATGTGAGTATTACTATTGCAAGCACTGGTTGGAGATTTGAATCTTTAGCAATCGAAGTCTTTATTTCTTTTGAACTATTTCCTTTGTGTTTATTCTTCAATTTCCTAAATGATATATGGTACGTATCAGGATTTGGTTTTTGCATTATTTGTTGCTTATTTGAAACAATCTCGGAATCATATAGTGTGGTACTAACTAAGGTAAACTTTTGGCTAAAGCCAATGGAGTGATTGATTCATTTTAGCCTCCTGATAAATCAGAAGGCAATTCAAATCATCAAATGAAGAGTGAAGTGACTATGACAGTCTGTTATTGATGTCGTGTGTTGTAGTTGCCATAGAATAAATCAGTCAATGTAAGATAATCTATATACGAAGGAAATGGAAACTACAATGCAATCCCAACAGCAACAGGCATCGAAGCCATCATCCTTCTACTCATTATGCATCAATGTATCTTTATCGATAACCTTTGCATAGATCTCAGCCAAGGTAGCCGGCTGATCAAAGACATATTTAATGCCTAATTGATGAGCGAGAATATTTGCTTCCCAGGCAGGCAATGCTGTAAATTCCTTGCGGGCAGTTAGGCGACCGGGTCGTAACAAGGCCTTGTCAAGTTGTTTTAAGTTTACATTGAATGTACAGATGATCTGAATCTTCAGCATGTCATTCAGTAAGCCATCGGTCATGTTCAGAAGGTTGGTGATTCCTTGTATTCTTGTGTCCTCATCGCGCGCCACTAACAATGGTTCGGCGTCTTCAATCAACAATACGCACTTTAGACCTTTCGTAGCAAACGTATTGATATGGTAGGTAATAAATGTCATAAATTCAGGATCCACCATATGATCCACCATATTCGGAGGCATATAAATAACCACTTTATTCAAGGTTTTCATTTTACGAAGAAGATGCCGTATGTAATAAGTCTTTCCTGTTCCTGGTTGACCATGAAATAAAATCAGTCCCTGATGTTGGGTTTTAAAACGATTCATGAGTTCATTATGAAAATCCTCAAAGCCATTCCCGTAATGGAGATCAAGATCCTCGATCTCAAAATTATCCTGCACCGGATAGGATTTTAAGGCAAAGCCAGCCATCGTTGTGGTGATCATCATGATCTCAGGTTGTTCAGGTTTCTTTTCGATCCTGCACAGTCCCATATAAAACTCAAGCTCTTCTTCAAAATCACCATCTGCTTCACTACAGCCTTGCGAAGGAAAGAAGAGTGTAATACTGCCGAATTGTACATAATTGATGCAACTGTCTTCAAACAGATCGGTTAATACATAATTAGTTGAAAGTTCATGATGAAAATTCGCCGCAACCAAAACATATCCGTTGTGTGGAAAGTAGAGGACATACTGACTATACAAAACCTCGAACCCTACCTCTTGAATTTTATCAGTAAATATTTCAACACACCCTAAATCCTCCATCAGCTTAATCCGGAGAGTTCTCACCTCTACATCATAAGATGGCATTTCTTTTCTGGAAGGTATATGTTTATTCACTGTTGTATAAAATCTCCGCGCATCAAATTCATCTTCCGAGGTGCTACCTTCCAATATCCATTTCCAGTCTCGGACATCAAGATCAATACGTTCTCCGGGTTCTTCAAAGAACTCACTTTCCTGCGAAATAAAAGGTTGAGTATAGTCATCAGTCAGTATGAGATGTTCTGAAGGGTCATTATAATAAGTAAATTCACGTAGAATAATATACTCAGGTTTTCCATTATAGCCAATATAGACCGCTTCTATCCAGTTTTCGTCCCCGTCGAACTCTTTTAGATCCAGGTGTTGATCGTCCGTAGTATCGAGAGGTTTGATTTCACCATTTTCAGAATAACCAATACATTCCCCATTCTGATCATAAAAGAATTTTACCCATAAAATGATATCGCCGTGTTCGTTCAGCCCATGATACCCTTTATGAACACCCGATTCATCGTATTCATGTTTCTCCCAACACAACAATGTATTCTTATCATCTATCCAAGATTTCTTTTCCAGTTTATTACCCTGCAGACTCCATTGATATTCTGTATAGTTTACAATAGTTCCATCTGCTTTCACTGAATTATATAAAATGAGATTCCCCTGTTGGTTATATACAAAGCTCGATGTCAATTCCAATTCATTCTGGGCATCATACGTGATAGACTGTGACATTTTCCCTTCTTCATTAAAAGCATTTTCAGTCCGGATTCTGACCTTTTTTTGGGGATCATATTCAACACAAGTTTCCAAAAATCCATCTTCATTGTAAATCGTACGTGAATAGGAGTCATCAACTTTATAGATGTGCTTCTCCTGTATAATTCCTTTTCTGGTAAACTGACAGATTTCCATCCTATTAATAAAATTTGTCTGCGATCCCGGAACATATTCCCCGTATCTTTTAAGCACTTTGAAATAAGTTTGTCGAACTTGTTTAACCTTCCCGAAGAGGTCATTTTTTTCAGTTGTAGATTCGTATAAAGAGATAGTAGTTGGCATTAATGTAAGGTTTCAGAGTATTCTGCGGTCAACCCTTCAATTTGATGATGGTTAAAGGTTGAAGAGATAGTTATAAAAAATAAAAGTAAGATTTAATTTCTTTTTGAATGAAAAATATTTTGAAAAAGAAGGATAAACTAAATTGGGAATAATAACTAGAAGCGCGGCAGACACGCTCGTTTCCATTCCGATACTTCAGAAATCTCACAACAGGGCATCGGGTTTAGGCTTCCTGCTTGCCTTTTTGCCCGTCAACAGACGAGTCACAGACAAGTTCACTATCACCTAGTTATCTTGGGGATTGCCTCAATGCATATTACATATTGACAATTCTTTTCCATTAAAAATTTAATTTAACCAAAAAGAATTAGTTTCTTAGGTATGCAATAGTCTTTTGGTAGAGTAACGATCACAATAAATTATACAACCACTTCAAAATTTCATAGCTACCCCAAACGATAGCTGCAACAACAAGAAACAATATAATTAAAACAGGAATAATAACTTTCAACGCACTTCCTTGATGACGACCTGCTTGATAATGTTCCTTCATCAGTTTAAGATTACGTTGGTTTGCCTGAAAAGCGAAATCAAAAAGATCACCAAGTATAGGAATAGCCCCGACGAGAGTATCCAGTATGACGTTCAAAATCATTCTTGCGAGCACAAAACCACTTGCACCGTTTTTTGCCAAAGTGAGAACCATAATGCCCGAAATAATAAAAGTTGCAAAGTCGCCCAAACCAGGAATCAATCCTATGATAGGATCTAGCCCAAACCTGAAGTTGGTTCCCGGAATCCTGAACTGCGAATCCATTAATCTGGTCACAACTTCAAGACTACGTATGGATCGGTCGTTGGAAGATGAAGATGAAATTGACATTCCTTTAAGCAAGAATTGAAAATTGTCCCGTTATCGCTAGGGATAAAAGTGTTAATCGAAGAATGTTGTGTTTGGTTGACTTACCAAAAATAAGGCCTGATACTTGCGCGGTTCAGGCCTTAAGGCTTGCAGTTTTTTTAAAAGCAAACCTTTTTACGGCTAGCGTTAACCCACATTTTTAATCGCAGCTTTTTTTAAATGTTCTTCAAAAAGTCTCATCAAAGGCGAAACCTCAAATCGACTTTTTCTTTTTCTGATAAACGACTTCAATATTGAAGAAACAGCTATTATCTTAGTTTCATTCGGTCTGACTATTGTCTTTGCCTTTTCCATTGCTTACAATTTTATATAGTTTATTATAAATTTATATCTGATGAATGTAAAAGTAGTATGCTAAAAACGGCTCAGTTTATAAACGATGAACAAATAGTTACAAAATTTTCACTCAGAAATCTGTTGGGACCCCTTATTTGTATGTACTTGTTATTGTAAGATTACTTCTTTCCAGAAAACTATTTTCCATGAACAAGGAGTCTGAGTCGAGCTCTTGCAACCTGCTGAACGACTTAGTGGAAAGGATCGAGATGTCACAGCTTTTACTCATACCGGAAGGGTAGGGTGCAGTTCATTCTCTTATTTTGGGGTTAATGTGTGAAACTGATTTCGTAAATATTGGCCCATAATTTCCCGGTCACATAAATTTTATCGGTGGCGGCATCATAGGCAATCCCATTCAAGACATCCATCCTTGGATTCTTCAATATTGCTTCCGAAGCGAGTAGCGTAAGATCTATTTTTCCAACTATTTGACCATTTGCAGGATCAATCTTTACGATATTATTTTCCATCCAGATATTGGCATAGATAAATCCTTTGATAAATTCCAATTCATTAAGATGGTTTTGAGGAGCGCCACTCTCCGTCACCGTGAGGGTTTTTATCGGAGCTAACGTAACAGGATCGAAGTAGGTGAGGTTATGAGTTCCATCACTCATTATCAGATAAGAACCATCCGTTGTCATTCCCCATCCTTCTGCATTGTTATAGGTAAACTGCCCGGTCTTTTTGAAGGTCTTTGCATCATAAATAAAACCGAGTTGATTCTTGTAAGTGAGCTGATATAGTTTATCATTCAGAAATGCAATACCTTCTCCGAAATAGGTATTCTTGTCGATCTCTATCTTTTTCGTGAATTTACCCGTGTTCAGATCACTGATCCCTATCATAGATTTTGTTTGTGGGAGATCTTCCGGGGAGCCCGTACTTTCAAATAATTGTCCGTTATGAAAAACAAAACCTTCGGTAAATAAGGTGATGTCATGAGGATAGGAATGAACTACAGAATAATCCAACTGTGGTATAGAAGGAGCAGATTCTACTACAGGTGTAGCAGGTTCTTCTGTTTTGTTTGAACAGGCACTAAAGAGACTCAGGGTAAGCAGGGAAATAATAAATCGTTTCATATCTGCCTGCAATGCTACGGAATTTTTATTGTTTTACTAACTTCTTGACCAGCATTCCATTGGATGTTTTTAAGCAAACGAAATATAAACCTGCAGGAAGAGACGATACATCTAAATTGGATCGTTTCTCATGATGCAGAGCAGACTGGAGCAACTCTCCACGCACAGATCGTACTTCTAAACTACCTTCTGCTTCGGCCATAATTTCAAGTTTCCCCATGCATGGATTAGGGCTCAGGAACATATTTGTATCATCCTTTTCTCCGAGAATATCTGCTACACCAACTGCTGCATCGCACATACTGGAGTGCCTCGTAATATCATGCTGGAACATCATCCAATCTGGTCCGTAACCATTGCCCGCCGTGATCATGTATGCACGTCCGTAATTATTCTGAAAGGCAGGATATTCAGAATGTCCGCCAACGACAAAAATATCGATCTTGCCATCCATGTCAAAGTCGGCAATCAGCGGTGCGTGATTAATATCAAACGCTTTACCAATATGGGCTTCAAGATTGAGATCCCAGATAAGACTTCCATTGCTTCCGCGTAACACGATGACATGTCCGCTGCTGGTGCCAAATGCCACGTCGGGTAAATGATCTCCATCTATATCAGCCACTGCCACACCCCTGAACGCTGTGCCATTACCGGGGATCGTATAGTACCACATCGAACTGCCGGTTTTCGATAAGGCACCCACACCATAGGCGTCACAATACAGGATATCGCAATTCCCATCTTGGTTTACATCCGCGATGGTTGCAGGCGCACCGATGTATACACTGGCCTGGTATTGCCATAAAAGGCTTCCGTTCTCTCCGTTCAATGCATAGAGTTTACCGCTGTAATCGCCAATCACCAATTCAGGTTTGCTATCATTGTCAAAATCTGCAACGGCTGTTCCGTGATATATATAATCGTCCACAGCCCTGGACCATAACAGGGTTTGGTTATTCCCCCTGTAAGCATAGATCCGGCTTGTATCCGGACTAAACGCCCAGGTGCCGACTACAAAATCAAGTTGTCCATTCCCATCAAGATCAACAATGCTTGGCGCTGTTTGAACCCATGAATTGGAGAATACAGTTTTAGACCATGCCTGTATCCCGGTCTCTGCATCAAGGCATGAGACGTGTCCATCGAAACCACCGTGCAAAATTTCTAGTTTACCATCATTATTCAGATCGGCTATTGTAGGTGGAGAATCGCTCCCGGCTGTTCCTGTCATCCATTTTACGGCCCCGCTCTTTCCATTGAAACAAAAGGTTTTGGGATTGCATGAACTGGGAACGATCACTTCCAATGTGTCATCCTTATCGACATCATATAATAAGATAGCCACATCATTACAACCTTCTGCCGAGGTCTTGGTATTATATTTCCAGAGCAGGCTGCCATCTTCTCCGTTCAGAGCATATACGCAACTATCATTCCGGTAACATCCAAAGACAATCTCAGGTTTGCCATCCTTATCTATATCACCGGCAGCCGATTGCCCGAAGGATGAATCAAGCACATCATACC
>Ga0105047_10005418_pt1 | contig 21925 bp, 15 predicted proteins | sample MAT04_FD_78384 | JGI IMG/M metagenome (GOLD analysis project Ga0105047, IMG submission 78384) | Freshwater microbial communities from Lake Fryxell liftoff mats and glacier meltwater in Antarctica - MAT-04 (megahit assembly) | ecosystem: Environmental > Aquatic > Freshwater > Ice > Liftoff... | reverse complement strand
GGGAGGGGGTGGGGTGTTTGGTGGGGGGGGGGGTGGGGGGTGTGGCGGGGGGTTTGTGGGGGGGGGGGGGGGGGGGGGGGGTGGGGGGAGAAAGGAGGGGGGGGGAAGGGGGGAGAGTCGGGGTAAACCCCGACCTACGCTTGCTGGCGCCTATGAACCGTTGTTCAAATCTCAAGGTTTGTTCAAGATCAAATCCCAATTATTCTCATAGATCTTCGTCCAGCCGGATGCATAAGCAACCCCATCCAGAGTAATCGGGCGGGGGTTGGGAGCAAAAACTCTGACTGTACTATCATTACGCACTCGCCCATTTAACCCCGGAGTTTGAAGCCAGTTTCTGTGACCAAGCTTGACAAAATCAGCGACAACTTTACTTGGCACAACCAACAATTCCTTAATCAAACCATTGGCTAAATTTTCAAAGCCAACGAATACATAAAACAAACGAGGACTTATCAGCAATTCTGCGGCAGGGCTAAGCCTCCAAGGCCCCAGAAAACGACCAACCTTGGCCTTTACCTGGATTGCAGCAAACGACTCACCGACAGCATTGGTTAAAACAATGTCAACGCCCTTTGCGCCGTCAGGTGCCAAACACGCTGTGACCCCCCTCAAAAGGAGACGAGTCATCACTGCATGCTCACCTGCTGCGCCAAGGAGTTTGGTCTGAATTGTTCTTGCCACCCTCACTGATCCAGAAAACTCCGCAATTTCCTTGACCGGCTCGGGTGCTTCAGTTTCCGCAGCGCCTTTGCCTCGATCTGCCGGATTCGCTCGCGGGTTACCGAGAACTGCTGCCCCACCTCTTCCAAAGTGTGGTCGGTGTTCATCCCGATCCCGAACCGCATCCGCAGAACCCGCTCCTCTCGCGGCGTCAGGGATGCCAGCACCCGCGTCGTGGTCTCTTTCAGGTTTTCCTGAATGGCGCTATCCAGCGGCAGAATAGCGTTCTTGTCTTCGATGAAGTCGCCAAGCTGGCTGTCTTCCTCGTCGCCGATCGGGGTTTCCAGCGAAATCGGTTCCTTGGCGATCTTCATCACCTTGCGGACCTTTTCCAGCGGCATCTGGAGCTTTTCGGCCAGTTCTTCCGGCGTCGGTTCACGGCCGATTTCATGCAGCATCTGCCGGCCCGTGCGGACCAGCTTGTTGATCGTCTCGATCATGTGGACCGGAATCCGGATCGTGCGGGCCTGATCGGCAATCGAGCGGGTGATCGCCTGACGGATCCACCATGTCGCATAGGTGGAAAACTTGTACCCCCGGCGGTATTCGAATTTATCGACCGCCTTCATCAACCCGATATTGCCTTCCTGAATGAGATCGAGGAATTGCAACCCGCGGTTGGTGTATTTCTTGGCGATCGAGATCACCAGACGCAGGTTGGCCTCGACCATTTCCTTCTTGGCCTGCCGCGCCTCTTTTTCGCCCTTCTGCACCTGATTGACGATGCGGCGGAATTCGGAGATGTCGACGCCGATATACTGGCCGACCTGCGCCATGTCGTTGCGCAACTCCTCGACCTTGTCGCGGGATTTCTCCATCAACTGCTGCCAGCCGCGCCCGGATTTGGCGGCCATCCGGTCTCCCCAGGACGGGTCCAGCTCATACCCCTGATATTCGTCGATGAATTCGCGGCGGTTGATCCGGGCGGCGTCGGCCAGCTTGACCATGCCGGAATTGATCGCCATGATCTTGCGGTTGATGCCGTACAACTGGTCGATCAGCGCCTCGATCCGGTTGTTGTGCAGGTGCAATTCGTTGACCAGCACCACAATCTCGGACCGCAGTTTCTGATACGACGCCTCATCCGGGGCCGAAAAGCGGCTGGCCGAATTCATCGTGGCATGCATCCGCCGATCCTGCATTTCGGCCAGCGTGACGTAGTCGCGCGCCACAAGATCGAGTGTTTCCAGAACCTTGGGCTTGAGCGCCGCTTCCATCGCGGCCAGCGACAGGGATTGACCTTCGTCCTCGTCATCCTCGTCATCGGCGCGCAGCAGCGGGTTGCCGTCGGCGTCCAGCTCGGGTTCGGCCTCGCGGCGTGTCGCGGTCACATCGACGCCTTCAAGGTCGGGGCCGACCATGTCTTCCTCGCCGTCAAGGCTGCGGCCAAAGGTGGCCTCCAGGTCGATCACGTCGCGCAGCAGAATGTCTTCGGACAGCAGCTCGTCGCGCCAGATCGTGATGGCCTGAAAGGTCAGGGGGCTTTCGCACAGACCCAGGATCATCGTGTTGCGACCGGCCTCGATCCGCTTGGCGATCGCGATCTCGCCCTCGCGCGACAGCAACTCGACCGAGCCCATCTCGCGCAGATACATCCGGACCGGATCGTCGGTACGGTCAAGGGTTTCCGACGTCGCCCCCACCACGGCCACTTCGCGCGAGGTCGAGGATTCCACCAGATCGCCCGCCGGTTCGGCACTCTCTTCGGCCTCGTCGTTCTCGATGATGTTGATGCCCATTTCGGACAACATCGACATCACATCCTCGATCTGCTCGGACGACACCTGTTCGGGCGGCAGGACGGTGTTCAGTTGATCATAGGTGATGTATCCGCGCTCGCGGGCATCAGCGATCATCTTCTTGACCGCAGCCTGGCTCATGTCGAGCGAGACATCGGTCTCTTCGCCTTCGGGTTTGCCGTCGTCGGTGTCTTTCAAAGCCATGGGGACTCCTTTGGGCGAATCAGGGACGATGATTCGAATCAATAGCGCGAATCAGAGGAAAGGGCATCGGGGTCAGCGGTTTTTCTTTTCCCAGATCCGGCCGTCGATCAGGTTTTGCAAGTGATTAGACAGGGCAGCACGGTCCTCGCCAAGGTCGGTGGCATCGGCGCGCGGCGGACGGTCGGCACGGTGGCGGGCGTCCGCCGATTGTGCCAGTCGCCAGGTCAGGCCTTCGTCGGGCAGGTGATCCATGTCTTCCACGGCCTCTTCGATCTCGCGACGTGCGCCGCGACGGGCCGCGAGCTTGGCGAGTTCCTCGGCAAGGCACAAGGTGGCAAGACCGGGATCGGCCGCGTTGCGCACGGGCGGCGCAATAGAGACGTGGGGTTGCGCCATCAGCGCGTCAAGGGCATCGGGGGCAGCTCTGCGGATCCGGTCGGCGAGGTCTTCGGCATCGGCATGACTCAGGATCAGCGCCCGCAGGCTGGCATGCCCGGGGCCGGCAAATTCGAGGCGTTCGAGCGAGGACAGAAACCGGGCGATCAGGCTGGGGTGAGTGATCAGGGTGGCAAGGATGACGGCTTCGCGCAGGGTTTCCTCGACCGGGCCCGCAGCTTGCGCCAGGAGCGAGCCCTTGGTGGCGGCATGCGCAGTCAGCGGCTCTGGCGTGAAAGAACCCTTGCGGCGCGGGGCCGGGGCGCGGGGTCTGGTGCCGAAAAGATCCCAGCGCAGACGTTTGATTTCCTCGGCATAGTGGCTGCGGATCGAGGGGTCGGCGATGCGGGTCAAGGCGGCGCGCAGGGTCTTGTCGAGGGCGGCCTTGCGTTCGGGGCTGTCGAAATTGCGGCCTTCGGTTTCGCGACCCCACAAGAGCGTAACCATCGAACAAGCCTGATCCAGAACCTTTTGCATCGCCTCGGCCCCTTGGGTCTTTATCAGATCATCGGGATCGAGGCCGGGGGGAAGTATGGCAATACGCAGGCTCTTGCCCGCCTCCAAAAGTGGCAAAGCAAGGTCCAAGACTCGCAATGATGCACGGGCGCCCGCCTTGTCGTCATCCAAGGCAATGATCGGCTCATCATGGATGCGCCACATCAGTTTCAACTGGTCTTCGGTGATGGCGGTGCCCAGGGGGGCGACGGTGGCGGTGAAGCCCGCCTCGCTGAGGGCTATGACGTCCATGTAGCCTTCGGCCACGATCAAGGGCTGGCCCTTGCCTGCCGCTTCGCGCGCAGGAGCGTGATTGTAAAGGTTGCGGCCCTTGTCAAAGAGGTCGGTTTCGGGGCCGTTGAGGTATTTGGCGCGGGCGGCGGCGTCCATGGCGCGGCCCCCAAGGCTGACCGCCCTGCCCCGGCCATCGCGGATCGGAAAAATGATGCGTCCCCGGAAGCGGTCGTAGGGTTGGCCGCCGTCGTCCGGTTTGGCGCAGAGCCCTGCGTCGGTCAACAGATCGGGCGCGATGCCCTTGGCGGTCAGGGCGTGGAACAGCGCTTGGCGGGCCTCGGGGGCGTAGCCGATATGCCAGCGGTCTTGCACCTCGGGCGATAGTTTGCGTCTGGAAAGGTAGTCGCGGGCGGGGCTGGCCTGGGCGGTTTTCAGTTGCAGGCGGTAGAAGTTGACAGCTTCTTCCATGACGCGGGCGAGTTCGGTGCGGCGGTCGGATTTCTGGGCGGCTTGTGGGTCGCGGGCGGGCATCGGCAGGCCAGCCTGGGCGGCGAGGATCTGAACGGCCTCCATGAAGCCCACATTCTCGGTGTCCTTGACGAAGGTCACCGCGTCGCCCTTGGCATGACAGCCGAAGCAATAGTAGTAGCCCTTGCGGTCATCGACATGGAAGCTCGCGGATTTTTCCTGGTGGAACGGGCACGACGCCCACATGTCGCCCCGACCCAGGTTGGACTTGCGCAGGTCCCAGGTGACCTTGCGCCCGACAACGTCGGCCAGCGACAGGCGGGTGCGGAGGTCGTCGAGGAAGCCGGAGGGAAGCGACATCCCGGGGTTATCGGGGATGGCGGGGGGCGTGTCCAGAGGCGAGGGCAGACCGGGGGTTTCACACCCCCGGACCCCCGTGGGATAGTTGCGCCAAGTTGAAAGGGGTCAGCACAGGATATCGGTCAGCACGCGGTGGAAGAGCCCCGTGCCGGGCGCGATGAGCGCGTCATTGAAATCGTGGTCGGGGTTGTGCAGGGCCGGGCCGGGGCGGAGCCCGGAAGCAGCATGGCGATCCGGGTGGGCGGCACGGCGAAGCGGCCGAAATCCTTGGAGGCGCGCATCGGCAGGGTGCCGGGGGACTGCGGGATGTCGAGAGCGTCGAGTGCGCGGGCGAGATGTCGGGCGGCTTCGGCGTCATTGAGGGTGGCGGCGAACCCGTCCTGGTTCGTGAACGCAAGCCCGAGGCCGTGGCGGCTGGCGATGGCTGTGGCCAGCGCCAGCCGCCACGGTCCGCAGCGCGGCCATGGCGGCGTCGGCGGGGGTGCGCAGGGTGGCCCAAAGCCGGGCTTCGCCCGGGGCGATGCCGAAGGCAGGCTCGCCGAGGCGGGCATGGGTCACGGTGATCAGGCGGAAGCCTGCATCGAGGTGGTCGCCCCCCGGTCCCAGGGCCTGCAGGGACGGGATGAGATCGGCCAGCGCGCCGGTGGGAGAGAGGCCGGTGTGGGGCAGACTTGCGTGGGCCGTCTTGCCGGTCAGCGTGATCTTGAGACCCTGCGAGGCGCAGGCGAACGGGCCGGGAGCAAGACGGGCCTGGCCAAAGACGAGGCCGGGCATGGTGTGCAGGGCAAAGGCCCAGTCGGGGGTCAGGGCACCATAGCGCGGGTCAGCCGTGACGGCCAACGCCCCCGAGCCGTCTTCCTCGGCCGGCTGGAACATCGGGATCACCCGGCCCCGAGCCGGCGCGCGGCGCGACAGCATCCGGGCAAGCCCGATCAGAATCGTCGAATGGCCGTCGTGGCCGCACAGGTGGGCGCGGCCGGGGTTTTGCGAGCGGTGGGGTCGGGTGCTGATTTCCTCGATCGGCAGGGCGACGAGTTCGGCGCGAAACAGCAGCGTCGGGCCGGGGGCGGGACCGGTCCAGATCGCAGCGAGGCCATGGCCGCCGAGGTTTGCGACAATCTCGGCCGGGTTCAGCGGGGAAAGCGCCATCCGGATACGGGCGGCGGTTTCAACCTCGTGCCCCGACATCTCGGGGTGGCGATGCAGGTTGCGGCGAAAGTCGGTCAAGTCGGCGATGTCGGCGCTGGTCAGCCTTCAGAGCCCGATGCGGGCGGCTAGCGCATGAAGGGCCGTTTCCAGTTTGTGCCAGGCGGTTTCGGCCATCGAGCGGAACACCAGGATCAGAAACCCGTCGGGCTCGCGGGCGAGGATCATCGACATGTGGTTCAAGGGCGCGCGGGTGCAGGTGCCGATGGGGAAGTGCTGCGGCCGCAGGTCGAGGGGGACATGCCGCATCAGGGCTTCGGCGGCGAGCGGGCCGGTCAGGCGCAGGGCGCACCATCCGCCCGTCTGGTCGGTGACGGCCGCAAGCCCGGTCAGGTCAGGGGCGTGCCCCAGCAGCATCGCCTGATCGCGCCCGGTCCACAGCAGCGGCCCGGAGGTCGTGTCGGGTGCCGGGAAGGCGTGGCCCAGAGCGGCCCCGGTGGCCGCCGTCTGCCCCGGGAACGGTGCGATCGAGGTCAGCGGCCCGAGGGCGGCCTCGGCCAGGGTGGTTGCTTGCGGTGTGGTGGCGGCGAGGGTGACGCTGCGGCCCTGCAGCGCAGATTTGGCGAGGAGTTCAGGCACGCAGTTTCTCTCCTGTCTTGTCGAAGAACACCGGATCGTGGACCTCGCACAGCACATCGACCTTGCGCAGATGATCGACGGCGCGCACCTGCTCGCCGGTGCGCGCCCGCCCGTCGCGCAGAAACGCCAGCGCCAGCGGGCGGTTCAGCGTGGGCGAATGGCACACCGACGTGACATAGCCCTGATCGTTCTCGCGCACTGCCTTGGCGGTCGGGGCAAAAAGATGCGCCCCGGCCCCGACCCCGGTGTCATTCATCGGTTTCAGGCCGACCAGTTGCTCGCGCTCCGACCCCAGAAGGCCCGGGCGGCGGGCGGCGGCCTGGCCTATGCAGTCCTTCTTTGCACTGATCATCTGTTGCATGCCGATATCGAAGGCCGTGGTGCGACCGTGAATCTCGGCATGGGTGATGAAGCCTTTCTCGATGCGCAGGACGTTCAGCGCCTCCATCCCGTAGGGCCCGCCACCCAGCGTTTCGGCGCGGGCCACAAGGTCGCGGAACAGCGCTTCGCCCACCATGGAGGGCACGGCAAGCTCATACCCCTGTTCGCCGGAAAAAGAGATGCGGAACAGCCGGGCGGCGGCACCTTGCACCGTGACCGGAGCCAGCCCCATGAAGGCAAGGTCAGGGTCGCGGTCCAGCAATCCGGTCAGCAGCGCGCGCGCCCGCGGGCCGGCAACGGCGAACTGTGCCCAGCTTTCGGTGACCGAAACAAACCGCACGTCCCAGGTCGCGCAGAACGCCTGATGCACAAAGTCGAGGTGGCGCATCACCAGCCCCGCAGCGGCCGTGGTGGTGGTCATCACGAAATGCTCGGCCCCCAGCCGGGCCGTCGTGCCGTCATCCAGCACCATGCCATCTTCGCGCAGCATCAGGCCATAGCGGACGCGGCCCACCGGCAGGGTCGAAAAGGTGTTGGTGTAGACGAGGTCGAGAAAACGCGCCGCGTCGCGACCCTGCAGGTCGATCTTGCCGAGGGTGGACACGTCGGCAATGCCGACCGCGGTGCGCACCATGGTGACCTCGCGGGCGCAGGACTGCTGCCACGACGCCTCGCCCGGTTTCGGAAAGTAGCTGGGGCGATACCACAACCCGGCCTCGATCATCGGCGCGCGCAGGTCGACACTGGCCTTGTGGCTGGTGAGATAGCGTTGCGGCGCAAAACCCGCCCCCCGTGCCCCTGCCGCCATCGCCGCAATCGAGACCGGCGTATAGGGCGGACGGTAGATCGTGGTGCCGGTGTCGGGGATGCCGCGGCCCGTCGCATCGGCCAGCACGGCCAGTGCGCCGATGTTGGACGTCTTGCCCTGATCGGGGGCCATGCCTTGGGTCGTGTAGCGCTTCATGTGTTCGACCGACCGGAAGCCTTCCTGTGCCGCCTGCCGGATATCCTTGGTCGTCACGTCATTGCCAAAGTCCACCCAGGCGCGGCCCCGGCCCAGGACTGCCCACAGCGGGGCCAGGCGGTAGGGCGCATCTTCGGCGGCGGGCAGCGGGGTGTCTGGCGCGGTTCGCCCCAGGGCGCCGAGGGCGTGTCCTGCCGCATCCCGCCCCGCCATCAGGCAGGCCCAGGTGGAGAACGCGCCGTTGGCCGCCCCGGCAGGCGTCAGGCCGGGCACCGCGCCGGGGGTGGGAACGAACGCGGCCAGATCCGGGGCCCAGGTCGGTTTGCCGTTCATGTGGCAGGTCAGATGCAGCGTGGGATTCCAGCCGCCCGACACCGCCAGGCAATCGGTTTGCAGCGAGGTCGTGCCCCCCGCATAGGCGACGTCGATCGAGGTCAGGCCATGGCGGCCCCTGGTGCCGGTCACCGTGGCATCAAGGTAGACCGGGCAATCCTCGGTCGCGCTGGCGTCAGGGCGGCTGTCGAGGATGGCGGCCACCCTGACACCGGCGGCCATCAACTGGCGGGCGGTCTGGCGGGCGTTGTCGTTGTTGGCAAACAGCGTGACCCGGTTGCCCGGGACCGCGCCATAGCGGTTGAGGTAGGTTTGCAGGGCCCCGGCCAGCAGGATCCCGGGGCGGTCGTTGTTGGGGAACGCGATGGGACGTTCAATCGCGCCGGTGGCGAGGATCGCCTGCGCGGCGGTGATCCGCCAGAAACACTCGCGCGGCAGATGGGGTTTGGGCGGCAGGTGCAGGCCCACCCGTTCCAGCGCGCCATAGCTGCCGTGGTCATAAGCCCCGGTGACCGTGGTGCGCGGCATCAGCCGCACGTTGGGCAGGCTGCGCAATTCGGCCTCGGTGCGCGCCACCCAGTCGAGCGCCGGGCCGTCGTCGATCTGGATGTCGTCGGACAATAGCCGCCCGCCCAGACGGTGATCCTCGCTTGCAAGGATCACATCCGCCCCGGCGCGCGCGGCCGTCAGCGCCGCCATCAGCCCGGTCGGGCCGCCGCCGATCACCAGCACATCGCAGAACGCAAAGGCTTTCTCATAGTCCGCCTCGTCGTGCCGGCCCGACAGCGAGCCGAGCCCCGCCGCCCGCCGGATCGCGGGTTCATAGAGCCGCTCCCAAAAGGCGCGCGGCCACATGAAGGTCTTGTAATAGAACCCCGCCGACAGGAACGGCGCGGCAAGATCGTTCACCGACAGCACGTCCCACCGCAGCGAGGGCCAGCGGTTCTGGCTTTGCGCCGACAGGCCGTCGAACAACTCGACCATCGTCGCGCGGGTGTTCGGCGTCTGCTGGCGGTCTTCCAGCACCTCGACCATGGCGTTCGGCTCTTCGGACCCGGCGGTCAGGATGCCGCGCGGACGGTGGTACTTGAACGACCGTCCCACCACCTTGACTCCGTTGGCCATCAGCGCCGAGGCGAGCGTGTCACCGGCGCACCCGATGTACGCCTTTCCGTCAAAGCGAAAGGTCAGCGGGCGGGTGCGGTCGATCAGACCCTTGCCGTCGATCCTCATGGCCTTTGCCCCCCGTCAGGTGCGGGCCGTGCCGCGACCAGTTCGACGGCCAGCACGTCATGGGTCACGGTATTGCGGGTGACCAGCAGCCAGGATGTGCAGCCCATGTCGTGATACCAAAGGTCCCGGGTCACGCCGGCCGGGTTGTCGCGGTTGTGCAGATAGTCGTCCCAGGCGCTGGCCGGGGCGTCTTGGGCGGGGCGGTTCAGATAATCCTCTGACCCGGAGTAGTAGAACTCGCGCCGGTCACGGGGGCCGCAGAGGGGGCAGGTCAGGCGCATGTCGGTTTCCTAGTGCAGGTTGTGCTGGCTGCCAGAGCCTTCTTCATCCAGAAGGTGACCCGTGGCAAACCGGTTCAGCTTGTACCTGGCGGCGACCGCGTGGCTCTCGCCGGTTGCCATCAGATGCGCCATGCACCAGCCTGACGCCGGCACCGCCTTGAACCCGCCGTAGTTCCAGCCACAGTCGATGAACAGACCGTCGATCGGGGTCTTGTCGATGATCGGGCTGCCGTCGGGCGTCATGTCCATGATCCCGCCCCAACTGCGCAGGACTTTCGCCCGGCCGATCATCGGCATCAGCGTCATGCCCGCCTCCATCACATGTTCGACCATCGGCAGATTGCCGCGAGCGGCATAGCTGGCGTAGAAATCGAGATCGCCGCCGAACACGAGGCCGCCCTTGTCGGACTGGCTGATGTAGAAATGCCCCATGCCGAAGCTGACGACATGGTTGATCACGGGCTTCAGGCCCTCGGTCACGAAGGCCTGCAGGATGTGGCTTTCGATCGGCAGACGCAGGCCCGCCATCGCGGCGACCTGACTGGACCGGCCCGCCACGATGATCGCGACCTTCCTGGCGCTGATTGCGCCGCGGGTGGTCTGCACCCCCTTGACGACTCCGCCTTCGATGTCGATGCCGGTGACTTCGCAGTTCTGGATCAGGTCCACGCCGCGGCTGTCGGCTGCCCGGGCATAGCCCCAGGCCACCGCATCATGCCGCGCACTGCCGCCGCGGGGGTGGTAGAGGCCGCCGTAGATCGGAAAGCGGGTCTGCTCGAAGTCGAGGTAGGGCAAATGCTCGCGCACACCTTCGCGGTCCAGCAGAATCGCGTCGTCGCCCTGATTGACCATCGAATTGCCGCGACGCACGAAGGCGTCGCGCTGGCCATCCGAGTGGAAAAGGTTGATCAGGCCGCGCTGCGAATGCATGACGTTGTAGTTGAGCGCGGCCTCCATCCCCTCCCACAACTTGAGGGAATGGCTGTAGAATTCCGAGTTGCCGGGCAGAACGTAGTTGGCGCGCACGATGGTGGTGTTGCGACCGATGCTGCCCGAGCCGATGTGGGATTTTTCGAGCACGGCGATGTTGGTCATCCCGTGGTTCTGGGCCAGATAGAACGCCGTGGCCAACCCGTGCCCGCCGCCGCCGATGATGACGGCATCGTAGTCTGCCTTGGGGGTCGGGTCGCGCCAGACCGGCCGCCAGCCCTTGTTGCCGAACAGGCCTTCGGTGATGACCTTGAAACCGGAATACCGCATGGAAGCCTCGTGCAACGACAGCGCGCAGAAGGCCAGCATTTCGCGCGAAGTTCAAGGACTGTCGGGCAAAACCCTGCCCGCCTGCGACAATGGGTGTCGCGGGCAAGCAACGCGGGTCCGGAGCCCGGAGGCCCGGGGGTTCTTGCCCTCCCGTGCCGCCGGCAGGATGTCTGTCAACAAAGGCGGGTCGGATCGTGCGAACCCAGGCCAGGGGTCTGATGGCTGGCAGCCAGATCGGCAAGCCAGACGACAGACGTGGCGCCGCGAAAGTCCCGGGGGATCATCGCATTCAGCCACCGGCCAAGTCTTGTTGCACGGACGTCAACGGCGCAGACGTCGAAAGGTTGAGGCAAGAGTGATTCGATTTCGCGGCAGAAACACGGCTTTGTGGCGGCACGACAGCCTTGATCCGTCCCGCAAACCGGCACAATCCCGCCCCCCCAACCGCATCGTTTCCGCCTTAAAGCGGCGCGCCCCGTTCTGCCGCCTTTGCCACAATTTTGCCTTAACTTTTGGTCAGCGCGGTGGCGTTGGGGTGACATTTTGCAGGCCGGAACCCCCGGTCCTGCCCGTAATCAGGGACCGCTGCCATGTGCCTTTCCGTCTTGTCGTTCCGCGCCCGGCTGGCGCGTCGCAGTGCTCGATTTGCCCGTGAGGAAGACGGCGTCCTGATCGTGTTCGGGCTTTTCCTGTTTGTGCTGATGGTGATGATGGCAGGTCTGGCGGTCGACCTGATGCGCTATGAAGACAAGCGGACCCATCTGCAGAACAGCCTTGACCGCTGCACCCTGATGGCGGCCAGCCTGACCCAGCGGCTGGACCCGGAGACGGTGGTGCGCGACTGTCTGGCCCGCACCGGGCTTGACGACGAGGTCGAGCGGGTGACCGTGGTCGAGGGGTTGAACTCGCGCAATGTCGCGACTCAGGGCCGGGTCGACACCAACCCGATCTTTCTTCACATGCTGGGGATTGACGAACTGGACGCCCTTGGCGCAGCGGCGGCCGAACAGCGCATCACCAATGTCGAGATCGTGCTGGTCCTGGACGTGTCGGGCTCGATGACCGGGGCCAAGATCGCCAACCTGCGCACGGCGGCGGCGGAGTTCGTCGAGACCCTGCTGGCAGACGACACCGACGACCGTTTTGCCGTGACCATCGTGCCCTACAACGCGCAGGTCAATCTGGGCGAGACGCTGCGCAGTCAGTACAATGCCAGCCACCTGCATGGGGTGACAGACGTCAACTGCCTCGAGATCCCGGCCGCGGCCTATGCCTTTGGCACTCTGTCGCGCATTGATCCCCTGCCGATGGCGGCCTTCGCCGACGTGACAGGCGGCACCTATGGCGGCACGACCTATACAAGCTATACCGACACCAACGCCGCAACGATGAACCCCAACGCCCCGTTCTGCCGCAACAATCCGGCCAACATCGTCCGGCTGCCCTCCAACGATGTGGCGCAGTTGCAGGCCCAGATCAATGCGCTGAGCGCGGGGGGGAACACCTCGATCACGCTAGGGATGAAATGGGGTCTGACCCTGGTCGAACCCGGTGCTCGGGCGATGTTTTCGGACCTTGTCGACGATGGGGCCATCCCTGCGGCGTTCCGCGGGCGCCCGTTCGACTGGACCGACGATCAGGCGATGAAGGTGATCGTGCTGATGACGGACGGCGAGCATGTGTCGCACAACAAGACCAACGACGCGGTCAAGACCAGCCTCTCGCCGGTCTGGCGGTCCGTCGGCGACCGGCACTATTCGATCCATCATCCCACGCGCCCGGGGGTCAACAAATTCTGGGTGCCGCACCGCAACGAATGGCTGTCGGCGGCATGGAATTCGGGGGCGGGGGCGTCGCAGATGACGTGGAACGGCGTCTGGGCCAACCAGCGGCAGTCCTGGGTCGCCTGGCAGATGTACGCCCGTGCGCTTGGCACCGACAACCCGTCGCGCAACGCAGCCTACAGCGCCGCGATGACCATGTTCCAGTCGCAATATGCTTCGGTCGCCACGATGAACGCGCAACTGCAGCAGTCCTGCGGGCTTGCCAAGACCAACGGCGTGATCGTTTACGGCATCGCTTTCGAGGCTCCGGCGAACGGGCGGAGCCAGATCTCGCAATGTGCAAGTTCTGCCGCCCACTACTTCGATGCGCAGGGACTGGAAATCCAGACGGCGTTCCGCACCATCGCCAGCAACATCACCCAGCTGAAGCTGACACAGTAGGGCGGAACAGACATGATTCGGCCCGCCACGCAACACCATCATGCCTTGTCGCCCACCCGGGCGGCGGGCCCCCTCCCGGGAAACAATACGTCAGGGGTCGGGCAACTGTTTCGCCCCCTGTCGGATTTAACACTTTCGCCATGCCTGGCCCGGACCGGGTGCCACACTTTCGCCCCAGCTTTCCGGCCAATTAACTTTCGTGACATGGTCGAGGCCTTTTTGTTCAATGGGGTCTGCGGCCATCAGAGAGGTGGCGAAGATGCTTGGTATCGCAGGGAAGACAGGTCGGACAGGGGACAGGCTGATGGGCCGGGTACGGCAGCGCTCCCGGGCGTTCCGCCGGGACGAGAATGGCGTGCTGGTGATCTTCGGGCTGGTTCTGTTCGTGCTCATGGCGATGATGGGCGGACTGGCGATTGATTTCATGAAATTCGAGCAAACCCGCACCACGCTGCAGAACACTCTAGACCGCTCGACCCTGGCGGCGGCGTCCTTGACCCAGACGCTGGACCCCGAAACCGTGGTGCGCGATTACATGGACAAGGCCGGGCTTTCGGAATACCTGACCGGTGTCGAAGTCAACGAGGGGATCAACTTTCGGGAAGTGATCGCCCAAGCGACCGCCGATACCGAGCCGTATTTCCTGCACATGATCGGCATTGATGAACTGGATGCCCCGGGCTATTCGGCGGCCGAACAGCGCATCACCAACATCGAGATCGTGCTGGTGCTCGACGTTTCGGGCTCGATGCTCAACAACAACCGGCTGACCAACCTGAGATCGGCGGCGAACGAATTCGTGGCGACCGTGCTGAACTCGGATGCCGAGAACCGGATTTCGATCGCTCTGGTGCCGTTCAACGGCCAGGTGAACCTGGGCACCACGCTGCGGGCCAAGTTCACCACGACGTTGAATCCCAACGTGGCCAACATGAACTGCGTCGATCTGCCCGCTGCGGCCTATGACGGCTTTGGCGTCCCGCGCACGCTGTCCCTGCCGATGACCGCCAATTCGGACACGTTCACCGGTACCGCCGGGGCGTCGACCTCGTTCTTTACGCCGTCGTCGAACACCTATTCGGGGCCGACCAACACCGGCAACGCCACGGTCAACCTGAACAACCGCTGGTGCCCGCCGTTGGCCGGAAACATCGTGCGATTGCCGTCTTACAACATCCCGCAACTTCAGGGCTACATCAACGGGCTGACGGCGGTGGGCGCGACCTCGATCAACGCCGGGATGAAATGGGGCATGACGCTGATCGACCCGGCAGCCCGCCCGATGTTCGACGAGTTCATGGACGAAAACCAGGTGGCCTCGTACTACACCGGACGCCCCTATGAGTTTTCCGACGACGACGCGATGAAGATCGTCGTGCTGATGACCGATGGCGAGCACTTTGCCGAAGAGCGGGTCAACGATACCTACAAGACCGGGGTCTCGCCGATCTGGCGCAGCGCAAACGACGGAAACTATTCGATCTTCCATGCCTCGCAGCCGGGCACGGCGAAATTCTGGGTGCCGCACCTGAGTGTGTGGCAGACGACGGCCTGGACCAACGACGCGACGCCCGCGGTGCCGCTGAACTGGACGACCGTCTGGACCAACCTGCGGATGTCCTACGTCGCCTGGCAGTTCTATGCCCGCCCGCTCGGCACCAGCACCGCGACGCGCAACACGATCTATCAGACCTGGATTCAGGCGTTCCGCAGCCAGACCCCGATCGGAACCATGAACACCCAACTGCAGTCCGCCTGCACCCAGGCCAAGACCAGCGGAGTGATCGTCTATGGCATCGCCTTCGAGGCACCCGCCGGCGGGGCCACACAGATCGCCGGATGCGCATCGTCCCCGTCGCATTACTTCAATGCGACGGGCCTGCAGATCAACACCGCCTTCCGCGCCATCGCCAGCAACATCAGCCAGTTGAGGTTGACCCAATGACCCGCTTCCTGCGCCGCCTTGCCGGAAAATTCCGGGCTGAAGAAAAAGGGACGGTCGGCACCGAATTCGTGATCGCCATCCCGATCCTGCTGACGATCTTCATGGCCTCGTTCGAAAGCGGGATGGTGATGGTCCGCGCCATCCTGCTGGAACATGCCGTCGACATGACGATGCGCGACCTGCGGCTTGGCCACCTGCCCGGTGCCGACTCGGACATGCTGAAAGAGGCCATCTGCGAGCGCACGATCGTATTCGCCGATTGCCAGGAGAACATCATGATCGAGATGCGCCGGGTCAGCACGTCGACCTGGTCGATGCCTTCGACCCCGATCACCTGCGTGGACCGCGAAGAAAACGTGCAGCCGGTGCTGACGTTGCAGATCGGCCAGCAGAACGACGTGATGATGGTGCGGGTCTGCATCATGCAGAACCTGATGTTCCCGACGACAGGGCTGGGGCTCGCCATGACGCCCGACCCCCAGGGCGGCGTCGGGCTGATCACCGAAAGCGCATTCGTCACGGAACCGATCTGAGGAGGCCGGAATGACACAGCCAGGACACCACCTGCGCCGCTTCGGGCGCGACGACACCAAGGGCAGCGTGACGCTCGAGGCCGTGCTGATCATGCCGCTCATGCTCTGGGCCTATATGGGGCTGTTCGTCTATTGGGATGCGTTCCGCTCGATCAACGTGGTCCAGAAGGCCACCTACACGGTGTCCGACATGATCTCTCGCGAGATGATCACGCTGACGCCGGCCTATGTCACCGGCATGGACACAGTGGTGGAACGGCTGATCGACCCCGACCAGAACGTGTCGATGCGGGTGACCAGCGTGTCCTTCGACGAAGCCGATGATCGCAACGAAGTGCATTGGTCGATCTCGCCCGGCGGCGCGATGCCGGCGCTGACCACTGCGACCTTGCAGACCTTTGTCGGGCAGATTCCCGAAATGGCGGACGGCGACTATGTGGTGATCGTGGAATCGGCGGTGGACTATACGCCGGCCTTCAATGTGGGCATCACCGACCTGACAATGCGGGAGTTCATCGTGACCCGCCCGCGCTTCATGCCGCGGATCTGCATGCAGGGTTTTCCGTGTTCCTGACCGGCTGAGCCGGCAGTCGGGCGGTCCGGTTTCCTTTCCGGACCGTTGGGTCTGTTCATCGACCGCCCTTGGGATGCCGGTGCAAAGCACGGGTGGTCGGGAGGCGGTGCAAGCAGTATGCATGGGTCAGCCCGGAAAGATGCCATGCCCCGCCTTGTGATCCCTGCCCTGCTGCTGCTGGCCGCTTGCGCCCAGTTCCCCGAGGTCGATGCCGCATCGCGCGCCGTGGCCGGGCCCGCCCCGGCGCTGGTGCCGCTGGGGCCGTTGCTCGCTGTGCCACCGCCGCAGGCTGCGGCGCGCGGTGCGGCGTTGAGCGCGCGGGCGGCGGCCCTGCAGGCCCGGGCCGCAGCCGCACCTTAGGTCGCCCCGCGTTGCAGAGCGCCGGTGAAACCGCTAACAGGCGGGCGTCGGGTGCGACCACGGGAGCGATGGGATGTCTTTGCCTTCAGGACTTGGGCCGTTGCGGCTTGGCATTGCCGGGTTGGGCACCGTGGGCATGGGCGTGGTGGGCATCATGCAGGATCAGGCCGCCCGGATCGCGGCACGGGCCGGTCGGCCGGTCGTGATCGTGGCGGTGTCGGCGCGGGACGCCGGGCGGGACCGGGGGCGCGATCTGTCGGGCTATGGCTTCGAGGCCGATCCGGTGACCCTGGCGCAGCGGCCCGACATCGATGTGTTCGTCGAAGTGATGGGCGGGCACGACGGCCCGGCAAAGGCTGCGACCGAGGCCGCGATCGCCGCGCGCAAGGATGTGGTCACCGCCAACAAGGCGCTGCTGGCCCATCACGGGCAGGCGCTCGCCCTGGCCGCCGAGGCCGCGGGTGGCCAGATCCGGTTCGAGGCGGCAGTGGCGGGCGGCATTCCGGTGATCAAGGTCCTGTCCGAGGGTCTTGCGGGCAACGGGATGCGCCGGGTGATGGGCGTGATGAACGGCACCTGCAACTACATCCTGACCCGGATGCAATCGGCCGGATTGCCTTATGCCGAGGTCTTTGAAGAGGCCCGCGGGCTGGGATATCTGGAAGCCGACCCGAACCTCGACGTCGGCGGCATCGACGCGGGCCACAAGCTGAGCCTGTTGGCCGCGCTCGCCTTTGGCACGCAGGTGGCGTTTGCCGCCGTGGATCTGGAAGGCATCGGCGCGATCAGCATCGACGACATCCGCCTTGCCGCCGACATGGGATACCGGATCAAGCTGCTGGGGGTCGCGCAGATGTCGGGGCGCGGGCTGGAACAGCGGATGACGCCGTGCCTGGTGCCCGCCGACAGCCCGCTTGGCCAGTTGCAGGGCGGCACCAACATGGTGGTGCTGGAAGGCGACGCGGTGGGCCAGATCGTGCTGCGCGGCGCGGGGGCCGGGGCGGGCCCGACCGCCAGTGCGGTGATGGGCGATGTGATCGACCTGGCGCGCGGCTTTCGCAGGCCGGTGTTCGGCCAGCCTGCCGCCAGCCTCGCCCTGCCGGTGCCCGCCACTGCCGCCACGCCCGCCCCCTATTACCTGCGGATGACGCTGCTGGACAAACCCGGCGCGCTGGCCAGGATCGCCACCTGTCTGGGCGAGGCGGGCGTCTCGATCGACCAGATGCGCCAGTATGGCCATGAAGGCGTCAACGCGCCGGTCCTGATCGTCACGCACAAGGCCACCCGCGATGACCTTTCGCATGCGATGGGCCGGTTCGCCGCCACCGGGGTGCTGGTGGGTGCGCCGGTCGCCCTGCGCATCGAAGCGGTTTGAGGTCAGCGGTACGCTCGGCACGCTTGCCGCAGGCCGCCGGATCGGGCTAAGGAAACGGGGCCGGACGCGCAACCCAGGGAGACTTCGACATGGCCGACGCGCTGCAATTCCAGGACCGGCTGTTGTCGCTGGGGCTGGCCCGGGTGTCCGAGGCGGCGGCGCTGGCGTCGGCGGCGCTGATCGGGCGGGGCGACGAAAAGGCCGCCGATCTGGCGGCGGTCAACGCGATGCGCGAGCAGTTGAACCTTCTCGACATCGCCGGCGTGGTGGTGATCGGCGAGGGCGAGCGGGATGAGGCCCCGATGCTGTTCATCGGCGAAGAGGTGGGCACCGGCCACGGCCCGGCTGTCGATATTGCCCTCGACCCGCTGGAAGGCACCACGCTGACCGCCAAGGACATGCCGAACGCGCTGACCGTGATCGCCATGGCCCCGCGCGGCACCCTGCTGCATGCCCCGGACGTCTATATGGAAAAGCTGGCGATCGGGCCGGGGTACGGCGTAGACACCGTGACGCTTGCCATGCCGCCTGCCGAGCGGGTTCATGCCCTTGCCCGGGCCAAGGGCGGGGCTGCATCGGACATCACGGTCTGTGTGCTGGAACGCCCGCGCCACGAAGCGATGATCGAAGAAATTCGCAGCACCGGTGCGGCGATCCGGCTGATCACCGACGGCGATGTCGCGGGGATCATCCATTGCGCCGAGGCCGAGGTGACCGGCATCGACATGTACATGGGCTCGGGCGGGGCCCCCGAAGGTGTGCTGGCAGCAGCGGCCCTGAAATGCATGGGCGGGCAGATCTATGGCCAGTTGCTGTTTCGCAATGATGCCGAGCGGGCGCGGGCGTTGCGCGCAGGGATCACCGATCTGAACCGCATCTACACGCGGGACGATCTGGTGCGCGCCGATGTGATCTTTGCCGCGACGGGGGTGACCAGCGGCTCGATCCTGTCGGGGATCAAGCGCGAACCGGGCTGGGTGACCACCGAAACCATTCTGATGCGGTCCAAGACCGGGTCGGTGCGCCGGATGCTCTATCGCAGTCCGATCCGGTAAGGCCGCTTGCGAAGGGGCGTGCGGTGCGGCATCAGGGGCCATGACCCCGCGCGCCTTTCTGAACGTCGAGACCTCGCTGACCGGGCGGCGCTGGTGCGGCCCGACCGACGCGGTGGACCGGCAGGCCGAAGCGATGGCGCAGATCGCGCGCCTGCCGTTGCCGCTGTGCCGCTCGCTGGCCGGACGCGGGGTCGAACCGGGCGGGGCCATCGACTTTCTGGCCCCGCAACTGCGCGACCTGCTGCCCGATCCGCTGGACCTGAAGGACATGGCGGCAGCGGCGGACCGGCTGATCGTGGCCGTGCAGGGCCGCCAGCGGATCGCGGTGTTTGCCGATTACGATGTCGACGGGGCGGCCTCGGCAGCCCTGCTTCTGGTCTGGTTGCGCGGGCTGGGGCGGCCGGCCACGCTGTATGTGCCCGACCGGATCGACGAAGGCTATGGGCCCAACGTGCCGGCGATGGCAGCCCTTGGGGCCGCGCATGACCTGATCCTGTGCGTCGATTGCGGCACGCTCAGCCATGCGCCGATTGCCGCGGCGGGATGCGACGTGGTGGTGCTGGATCACCATCTGGGAGCCGAGACCCTGCCCGCCGCGATCGCTGTGGTGAACCCCAACCGGCAGGACGAGGACGGGTCGCTGGCGCATCTGTGTGCCGCGGGCGTGGTGTTCCTGCTGCTGGTCGAGGCGAACCGGCGGTTGCGTGCCCTGAGGGTCCCGGGACCCGACCTGATGGCGATGCTCGATCTTGTGGCGCTGGCGACCGTGGCCGACGTGGCCCCGCTGGTCGGGGTCAACCGCGCGCTGGTTCGGCAGGGGCTGCGGGTGATGGCGCGGCGCGACCGGGTCGGCCTGCGGGCCCTGGCCGATGTGGCGCGGATGGATCAGGCGCCCTCGACCCATGCGCTGGGTTTCGTGCTGGGACCGCGGGTCAACGCGGGCGGGCGGATCGGGGCGGCGGATCTGGGCGCACGATTGCTGGCAACCGACGACCCGCATGAGGCCGCGGCAATCGCCGAACGGCTGGAGGCGCTGAACCGCGACCGCCGCGACATCGAGGCGGAGGTGCGCGCGGCCGCCCTGGCGCAGGCCGGCGCGCGCGGGCTGGACGCCCCGCTCGTCTGGGCGGCGGGGGCGGGCTGGCATCCCGGCGTCGTGGGCATCGTGGCCGCCCGGCTGAAAGAGGCGGCGAACCGGCCTGCCGTGGTGATCGGCATCGAGGGTGGCATCGGCAAGGGCTCGGGCCGGTCGGTCAGCGGGGTTGACCTTGGGGCGGCCGTGCAGCGGCTGGCGGCCGAAGGCGTGCTGCTCAAGGGCGGCGGGCACCGGATGGCGGCAGGTCTGACGGTCGCGGAAGACCGGATCGAGGCGGCGATGGGCCGGCTGTCCGGCCTCCTGGCGAGCCAGGGCGCGGGGACGACCGAACGCGAGGCGCTGGCCATCGACAGCCTGCTGATGCCCGGGGCCGCCACCCACGCCCTGGCCGAGCAGATCGAGGCCGCAGGTCCGTTCGGTGCCGCCGCGCCCGCTCCGCGCTTTGCGTTTTCCGATCAGATGGTTTCGGCGCGGCGGTTGGGCGAAAACCACCTCCGGCTCAGCTTTGGCGGCGCGATGGACCGGCTGGAGGCCGTTGCCTTCGGTGCGTTCGACAGCCCGCTCGGACCCGCGTTGCTGGAGGCCGGACACCAGCGCTTCCACCTCGCGGGGCGCCTGGAAATCAATCACTGGAACGGCCGCAGCAAGGTGCAGCTGCACCTCGAGGACGCCGCGCGGGCCTGAGGCATTTTTACCCTTGCACCGCCCTTACCCCGCGTCTAAATAACCGGCACTGCAGTGCGGCCCGTTCGTCTATCGGTTAGGACACCAGGTTTTCAACCTGGGAAGAGGGGTTCAACTCCCCTACGGGCTGCCACTTCCTTTGTGTAATCCTTCGTAATGAAGCGATTTAATCAAGCAGCGAACAGATAGACCAACCTTTATCCCCACAGAGCGACCTTGCAAACGTGCAACGATGTTGTCTATAACTCACGTAGAAATAATGTAGCTGCCGAGATGAAAACTGTCCGAAGAGAGTAGCAAAGAGGTGACGACAAGGAACGCGCCCATGCGTGTGGTCCGCCCTTTGTTGCCAAAAGACGTGAACCTTAACCGCTTGCGTGGATCAGGCGATCTGGCACAAGAATTCTGTCGTCGTCGCTACACTACCCTGAAAAGTACACCGGCGGCAATCGTCGCTTCACAATTTCGAAACCTGTACCGTTCTGACTCCAATTAGTATGTCTGAGGCACAGCATCAGCGCCTCAAAATCCAGCTTGCTCAACTCTGCACCGCTCATTTTTGAGTTGAAGGTCTTCCATCGACGTTCAAAATCCACTGCTGGGCAGGACAAAAAGTCAGCAAAGATTGGATAATCTTCACAGTTTACCTCTGGCTCAAACTCAGGAGAAAGAATTCTACTAATGACACGACCAATGAACTCATCCATATTTTGAAGCGAAATATTAATGGATGAATTGCATGCGTGCAGCGCACATAAAATTGAAAAATAACAGTGGCGAGTACCTAAGAGAATATCGCTTAAAACATATTCGCTATTTTCTTGCAAACAAAATACTTTTGGCTTAACCATGAGCCTAAGTAAAAAGATATCCACTGTCTCCAATGGAGTGCTCTCCAAAACATCTTGTCTGCTCAAGCCAATCAACTCGCTCAATTCAAAAGCCAAGTATGCAACAGTCGAATTCTTATCGGGCGTTGAAAGAGTATTAGCAATTGCTACAACTTCCTTTATGATGAATGCAGCTCGAATGATTGGTGGGACGCGAAGGTCAACAGACAACGGCTTTGTTGCACAAATCCCATGAGGGATTCATCTTGCGAATCCAGTGTGGTAGCTGGGCTGCATGAGCAAACCCACATCTCCCGCCTACAAGACCAAGAACTGGCCCGCATACAGTGAGC